>Ga0207428_10000084_pt1 | contig 132634 bp, 100 predicted proteins | sample RhiMethybrSRZTD1_FD_187600 | JGI IMG/M metagenome (GOLD analysis project Ga0207428, IMG submission 187600) | Populus rhizosphere microbial communities from Tennessee, USA - Rhizosphere MetaG P. TD hybrid SRZTD1 (SPAdes) (version 3) | ecosystem: Host-associated > Plants > Roots > Rhizosphere >... | reverse complement strand
GACGTGTAGCGGTCCTTGTAGACCTGCCGGCCGCCCGCCTCGGCGAGGACGCCGGCGTCCGCGTTGCGCAGCACGACCACCGAGCCCTGGATGAGCCCGCGGCTCTTCGGATGGCGCGTCTCGTAGGCGCGCAGGCCCGACTCCAGCGCGGCGTTCACCAGGCGCTGGATGCGGTTGTCCACCGTCGTCTGCACGCTGATGCGCCCGTCGATGAGCGCCTCCACGGTCACGCCGTCGCGCCGCGCCGCCTTGAGCTCGGTGAACACGTTCTCGATGACGGCCGGCGCCTCCGTCTTCATCTTGCTGCGCGCGGCCAGGCGCACGGGCACGCCCTGGGCGCGCCGCGCGATCTCGTCCGGGAGGGACCCGTTGCGCGCCATCAGGGCCAGGATGTCGTTGCGCCGGCGCCGCGGGCGATCCACGTTCCCGGCTGAAGGCGCGTAATCGCGGGGCGACTTGGTGATGCCGGCGAGGAGGGCGGCCTTGTCCGCGTCGGCCGGCCCGTAGCTGGAGAGCGGCCGGGCGAAGTAGTACTCGGAGGCGGCGGCGAAGCCGTAGCGGCCGTTCCCCATGTAGATGAAGCTCGCGTAGCGGGCGAGGATCTCCTGCTTGGCGCGATGCTTCGAGCCGTAACGGCGCTCCATCTCGTTCTCGAGCCAGAAGGTGAGCCGGATCTCCTCGACCTTGCGCGCGAGCTTGTTGGTGGCAGGCACGCCGAGCACCTTGGACGCGGCCGTGGCCAGCAGGCCGTCAGCGATCAGGGTGCCACCGTCCTCCTGGACCATCATGTGGCGGAGGAAATACCCGCGCACGAGCTGCTGCGTGAGGGTCGAGCCGCCCTGGGGAAACACCACGGATGGGGCCAGGCGATGTTCCGCCGTCGAGTGCCTCCAGGAGGCGGACGCGGACGTGGCCAGGGCCTTCCACATCACGCGCGGGAAGGCGCCGTAGTCGATCCCGGAATGGGAGAAGAAGTTCTTGTCCTCCGCGGCCAGGATGGCCTCCCGCACGACGGGCGGGATCTCGTCGTATTCGAGGATGCGGCGGTATTCGCGCGCGAGCTCGATGAGCACCTCGCCGCGGACGTCGGAGACCTCCCCGATCGTCGGCGGCTCGAACCGGATGAACGGCTCCAGGTCGGGGACTCCGGAACGGTCGAGATAGAGATGATGAGCGCCGGCGCCCACGGCCACGAGCACGAGCGCGACCGCGACCACGGCGCGGAAGCCACGGTGTGCGATCAGCGGCCGCGCGCGGGCGAGGGCGGCGCGTCCGCGTGCGCCCGCGCCGGCCAGAAGGAGCGCGGCGTTCACGGCGGTGATCGCGGCGAAAAGGGCGAGCGGGCGCGGCGCCGCGGCCTCACCCGGCAGGGGGCGCGAAGGGTCGGCTGAGTTGATGGGGGTCACCAGAGTTCCTGGTCGTCGCTCACGAGCAAGCGGCGTGCCACGAGCCGATGCACGTCCGTAGAGACGAAGGCGAGCCGGAAACCCTGGAAGGGGCGGGGATTCGCGGCATTTCGCGCCATCGGGCGCGAGGGGAACGCGGGACGCGGACTGTGTAACGTTTACGGTGCCGGGGCCACGCCGGCCTTCCAGGCGTCCAGGTTCCGCTCGATCTGGCGCGCATGCCCCTCGAGGTGATCGGAATAGATGCGCAGCCAGCTCTCGACCGTATAGGGGCCCGACTCGGAATGGCGGCCCGCGCGCGACCAGGCCTCGGCGGGCAAGGAGCGGAGGAGCGCGGTCGTGTGCGCGCGCACGGCCTCGACGACGGCCAGCGCCGGCTCCAACGGGCGGGCGTGGTAGTCGAAGATGCGGGCCCAGGCGTCCTGGTCGTAGGCCATGAGGAGCGGATCGTTCTCCGCCAGGACGTAGCGCAGGCGGATGGCTCCGTTCATCTCGGAGTCCGCGCAGTGGCAGATGACCTCGTGCACGCTCCACTTTCCCGGCGCCGGACGCCACTTGACCGCCTCGTCGGGGACGAGGTGGAGGGCGTCATGGATACGGCGCGGTCCACGCTCGTATTGATCGATCCGCTGCTGTCGCTCCGCGGGTGTCATGCTCATGTGCCTCTCCTCGGATCGAGCCTACACCGGTGGAAGCGCGTCGGGAGAGGTTCCGCCTTCGAGCACGGCTTCCCGGCCGATGAGGTCGTATCCCATCTGGCGGAGGAGGTGGAGCGACCAGGCGCGCTCGAAGAAGAAGAGGGGCTGCAGCACCGTCTGCGTCACCACGGGAAGCAGGATGCAGCAGAGCGTGACGCAGGCCGCGGACAGGATCAGTACGCCCTGGACCACTTCGAAGACGACCTTCAGGAGGACGAAGAGAAGGAACGGAACGGGATGGGCGCGGACGAGGCTGGCGAAGAGGCGCACGGCCGGCCCGCACGACGCGCCCGTGAACATCTGCAGCGGAGCCACGAAATCGCGCAGGGCCATCGAGGCCAGGCCGGCCGCGAGCAGGAGGAGGAAGAGGAGCGGAACGAGGAGGATCAGCGTGACCGCCCCGAAGGCGGCGCCGGCCACGCCGCCCCTGGCGATGAGGAGGGCGGCGCCCACAGCCAGGGCCACCAGCACCGCCACCGCGGCGAAGAAGGCCGCCGCCAATCCGAACCGCCACGCGAAATGGGAATTGGCGCGCTCGGCGTGCGCGGACCATGGGCGTGAGACCTCGGCCCGCCCGCTGGCGACGTCGTCGATGTACACGAACGTGGCGCGGCTCCCGATCCACAACATCAGGGCCACCACCGCCACGATGACCACGAGCGCGCCGACCGCGAACCCGACGATCACGCCCAGGTGAGCGTTGAACCACGAGGCGGCGTCGGAGAGGCCGCCGCTGCCGGATCCCGGCGAAGGCAGCCCGCCGCCACCGGGCGGCCCCCCGGGCAACGTGCCGCCCATGCCCCCTCTCCCGCATTGATCGAGGAAGGCGACCGCTCCCAGCGTGAGCCAGCGCTCGAAACGGAAGGGGAAGAGGAGACGGCGCGTGTGCTCGATGGCCTCACGAGCGGCCTCGATCGGAGACGGCTCGGTCAGGGGAAGAGCGGGCGCGCCCATCGATGCGCGGACAGACTACCCGATCCGCCGGCTCAGGGGCGGCCGGCGCGAGCGGCGCGCTCGGTATCTCCCGGTCCCCCGAGCATGAGGCCCATCTGGACCTTCTCCTGCAGGCGATGGATGAAGCGCGCGGCGACGGCCGAGTCGTAGCGGGCGGCGCGGAACGCATCGTGCCATTGGCGGTTGGAGAGACGGCTCAGCCGCGCGCACGTCCATCGGATGTCTTCGGCCGTGAGCTGGTCGTACAGCTTCTCGTGCCGCCAGCGCGTGTCGTCGAGCCGGACATAGCCGTCCCGGTCCACGCCCTTGATGAACCCCTGCCGCTCGAAATCGGCGATGTCGTTGCGCGTACCCGATGTCGGAGGCGCCTTCGTCCTTCCGAGCGCGGCTCCGAGATCGCGCACGACGTAGAGCGTGCGCGCCCCCCGTACGGGCGGGTCCACTTCGTAGATCGAGGTGTTGTCGTCGAGGAGGTCCCAGTTGCTGAGGACGTGCATCAGCACGATGAGGCCGCGATACGGCTGCGTGCCCACGAAGGGATTGCGCGCCCAGGACCACGAGCCCTTCTGCTTCCAGCCGGGCAGCTCGGGCCGGAATCGCCCCGGCGGCGCCGCGCCCGGAGGGATGTCGCCGCCGATGAGCCGCCACTGGTCGACGTGGTAGGTCGGCGGCTGGTGATAGCCGAGGGCCCAGACGACGCGTGACGCCACCACCTCGGACTGCGCCTCCGGTCCGTATTTGACGCTCCACTTCAGGCCCGGGATGTCGCGCACGTCGTAGCCAGGGCTGAACCCGGTGTCGTCCTTGGCGATGAACGTGAAAATGGAATCGGGGAGGGGCGCGAGGTCCGGCCCGCCCGGCCCGTTGAAGAGGTCACGGGCAGCGATGTCCGTGGGCTCGGACCAGAGCTGGGCCATGTCGGGAGGCGGCACATCGGCGGGGGTCACGGGCTTCGGGGTCGGAGTGCAGCCGAAGGCGAGCAGCACCGCCGCCATCAGCAGGGGGAACGTCCGGGCGATGAGCCGGCTTCCGATCATCGAGAAATGCATCGTGACTCTCGCGAGGGACTCTTGCGCGGGTTTGGCAAGAAACATGCCCCACCCGCCCACAATGCTGCTGTGCTCGAAGGCGGGAATGGCCATCCCCATGGCCCACCGTGAGTTCGCGCGGTCGCGACCTCGTGGGCGAGACGCGATGTCGGTCGGAAGCGCCCACATTCGTCCGGCCTCTTGTAAATTGTTCCGTATGGACCGCCCGACACGAATCCATCATCTGGCGCTTCGCGTGGCCGATCCCACGCGTGCTCTCGGCTTCTACGGCGGCGTGCTCGGGCTGCCCGAGACCCGGCGGTTCGACGAGAGCGGACGTGTCCGATCCATCTGGGTCCGGATCGGCGACGCCGTCCTGATGCTCGAGCGCGCGATCAAGGGGGGCCCGAGCGAAGGGTCGGGCCACGTCCTCGTTCTCGCGGTGGCCGACCTCGCCCTCTGGGAGGACCGCCTGGCCGCGGCGGGAGTGACGATCGCCGACCGCACTCCTTCGACGCTCTACATCCTCGACCCCGACGGCCACCGCGTCGGGCTCAGCGTCTTCGATTTCGGCGCCTGAAGAACGGCGCCTCAGCGCCCCCGGAGACCGTCGAGCTGCTCGATGGTGGCCGTGGACGCCGGACGCGAGGCCTGCAGCCTCTTCGCCACCGCTTCCGCCTGGCGCATCGCGCGCAGGATGTTCCCGCTCGCGAGCTTGCCCAGGTCCTCGTCCGACCAGCCGCGCCGCGCGAGCTCCGCGAAGAGCTTCGGGTAGCTCGTCACGTCCTCCATCCCTTCCGGCCAGTCGGTGTTGCCGTCGTAGTCGCCGCCCAGGCCCACGTTGTCGGCGCCCGCCACCTTGCGCACGTGCTCGACGTGGTCCGCCACCTGGGCCAGCGTGACCGGGGGCAGCGGATGGGCCGCCTTGTATTCGCGCGTGATGCGGTCCTTCTCCGCCTTGTCGGCCACGTCCCGGGTGAGGGCGGCGATCGCCTTGTCGCGCGCCGTGTTCGCCTCCGCGCTCGCGTTGGAGATGAACTCGGCGACGAACGTCACCATGACCACGCCGCCGTTGGGACCGACGCGCTTGAGGATGTCGTCGGGCACGTTGCGCGCCACCGGGTCGAGGGCCTTGGCCGACGAGTGCGAGAAGATCACGGGCGCCTCCGTGACGCGCAACGCGTCGTCCATCGTCTCCGGCGAGACATGGGAGAGGTCCACCAGCATCCCCAGCCGGTTCATCTCGCGCACGACCTCCTCGCCGAACTTCGTGAGGCCCCCGTGTTTGCCGGGATCGGCCGCGCAGTCCGCCCAGTCCAGAGTGACGTTGTGGGTGAGCGTCATGTAGCGCACGCCCAGCGCGTAATACGCGCGCAGCGCGCCCAGCGAGTTCTGGATGGCGTGGCCGCCCTCGAGACCCAGGGCGGATCCGACACGGCCGGCGCGCAGCGCGCGCTCCATGTCGTCCGCGCTCAGGCCCCAGGCCAGCTCCGGGTAGCGCGCGACGACCTGGCGCGCGATGTCGATCTGCTCGAGCTGGATCCGCGCGTAGTCCTCGTATTTCGATTCGCCGGGCGTGTAGACGGACCAGAACTGGCCGCCGACATGCCCCGCCTTGAGGCGCGCGAGGTCGGTGGCGCCAGGCGCGCGGCCGCGGATGTCGTAGGCCGCGACGTCGCGCGGGGCCTTGTCGCTCTCGCGGATCGCCCAGGGCAGGTCGTTGTGGCCGTCGATCACGGGATGCGCGGCGAGCACGCGCAGCGCCCGCGCCATGGCGGGATCGTCGGCCGCGAGCGACGCGGCCGGTGCGAGCAGGATGAAGACGGCCAGAGCGCGGGAGATCATCGAGCCTCCTGGAGGCGGCTATCTTATATGTCTCGCTCGCGCGGCCAAGGCTCCGTGCATGGGACGCGGCCGTCCCACAAGCGGACACAAAGCCCGAACGGCCACCCTTCCCGCTCAGACCTACGCGCTTTGCTTTCTTGAAGTTGCCTGCCTCGCCCCACCATGGCACGCGCGTTGGATTAACCACGCTCCCGGAGGAGAAATGGATCGCCCGCGTATCGTCTCGCCGCACCGCAAGAGGATCCGGCAGGCCGCCTATGCCGGCGGTGCGCTGGCCTTGCTCCTGGTCACGCTCGGCCTGTCGCGGCTCAAGCCCGCAGCTCCGAGCGTCGATCGCTCCGGCGTCCTGATCGACGCCGTCAAGCGCGGGCCGATGCTCCGCGAGGTGCGCGGCCTGGGCACCCTGGTGCCGGAGGACGTGCGCTGGATCCCCGCCGCCGCCGAGGGCCGAGTGGAGCGGATCCTCATCCTCCCCGGCACCTTCGTGAAGGCGGACTCGGTGATCCTCGAGCTGAGCAACCCCGAGCTGGAGCTGCAGGCCCTCGACGCGGAATCACAGCTCCGCCAGGCGGAAGCGCAATACACGGAGCTGAAGGTGCGGCTCCAGAGCCAGCAGCTGGACCAGAAGGCCGCCGCGGCCCGCGTCCAGGCCGATTTCGAGCAGGCCAAGATGCAGGCGGACACGAACACGGAGCTGGCCCGCCAGGGCCTCATCGCGGATCTCACGCGCAAGCTCTCCGACGTGGCTGCGCGCGAGTTGGGCAACCGGAACAGCATCGAGCAGGAGCGCCTCTCCATCGCGTCCGAGGCCGTGGAGGCCCAGCTGGCGGTGCAGCGCGCGCTCGTCGCCCAGCGCCGCGCGGAAGCGCACCTGCGGCGCAGCCAGGTGAAGGCCCTCGCCATCAGCCCCGGCATCGCGGGCATGCTCCAGGTGGTCCCCGTCGAGCAGGGCCAGCGCGTGTCGGTCGGCACCAACCTCGCCCGCGTGGCGGTGCCGGACCGACTCAAGGCCGTCATCCGCGTCCCGGAGACCCAAGCCAAGGACGTCCTGATCGGGCAGAAGGCAACCGTCGACACGCGCAACGGGTTCGTGGACGGTAAGGTCTCGCGCATCGACCCCGCCGCCCAGAATGGCACCGTCACCGTCGACGTCGCGCTGGAGGGGACGCTTCCGGCGGGCGCGCGTCCCGACCTCACCGTGGACGGCACCATCGAGCTGGAGCGGCTGACCGACATCGTCTACGTCAGCCGGCCCGCGCAGGCGCAGCCCAACGGCACGGTCGGGCTCTTCAAGCTCGACCCGGACGGCGTGGGCGCCACCCGGGTGAAGGTGGGCCTCGGCCGCAGCTCCGTCTCCACGATCGAGGTGACGAGCGGGCTGGTGCCCGGGGACCAGGTCGTTCTGTCCGATACCTCGGCCTGGGACGCCTATGACCGGATCCGCCTGAAGTGAACGAACAAAGAATGCAACCAGGCCGTCTTGCCGAGCGTCCTAGAGGATGAACGCGGGGACCACTCTGCCCGCGCAAGGAGATCTATGAACGCGACCGCTCCCCTTGTCCGCCTCGAGGGCTTGACCAAGGTCTTCTACACGGACGAGGTCGAGACCCACGCCCTGTCCGGCATCCATCTCGACATCGCCCAGGGCGAATACGTGGCGATCTCGGGACCCTCCGGCTGCGGCAAGTCCACCCTCTTGTCGATCCTCGGCCTGCTCGACACGCCGACCGGCGGCACCTACACCATCGCGGGCGAGGCCGTTCAAGACCTTGATCTCGGCAAGCGCGCCCGGATCCGCAACCGCGACATCGGGTTCATCTTCCAGAGCTTCAACCTGATCGGCGACCTCACCGTGTTCGAGAACGTCGAGCTGCCCCTGACCTACCGGGGCATGCCCTCCGCGGAGCGCAAGGAGCGGGTCAAGGAAGCGCTCGAGCGCGTGGGCATGGGCCATCGCGCCAAGCACCTGCCCAGCCAGCTCTCGGGCGGTCAGCAGCAGAGGGTCGCGGTCGCGCGCGCCATCGTCGGCAAGCCCAAGGTCATGCTCGCGGACGAGCCCACCGGAAACCTCGACTCCAAGAACGGCGAGGCGGTCATGGACCTGCTGCGCGAGCTGCACCGCGCCGGATCCACCATCGTGATGGTCACGCACGATCCGCGCTTCGCCCAGTACGCGGAGCGCACGATCCACCTCTTCGACGGCCGCATCGTGGAGGACGCGGCGGCGGTCGAGGCGGCGAGCGCGGCCGGCGCGATGGCCTAGAGCCCTCTCGCATCACGGCTGCGGTGAGCTCCGGACGCCGCGCGTAGGAGGACCCATGGACCACTTCTTCGCCGACCTCCGCTACGCCGTCCGCCAGCTCCGCAAGGCGCCCGGCTTCACCGCCGTGGCCGTGACCACGCTCGCCCTGGGCATCGGCGCGAATACCGCGATGTTCAGCCTCGTGCGCGGGGTGCTGCTGCGACCCCTGCCCTACCCGCAGGCGGAGCGGCTGGTGACGACGAACCTCTCCCTGCCCGACTTCGACGACCTGCGGCGCGCCGCCACCGTGTTCGACGAGACGGCGGTCTGGGCCTCCAACCTCTACGTCCTCGGCGGCGACGGCGCGGGCGAGCAGGTCCGTGGCGCGACCGTCTCCGAGCGGTTCTTCCCGATGCTCGGGAGCGCCGCCCGGGGGCGTGCGCTCACTCACGACGACGCACGCGACAACGTCGTCGTGCTCGCGCATCGCCTCTGGGCGCGCCGGTTCGGCGCCGATCCCTCCGTGCTCGGACGCTCGATCCGGCTCTCCGGCGAGTCGTACACGGTCGTCGGCGTGATGGCCCCCGAGTTCCAGTTCCCGAACGGGCAGTTCGACCTGTGGGTGCCGCTGGAAGCCTCGATGAGCAAGGCGCCGGACCAGCTGCTCAGCCGCAGCCTGCGCATCTTCCGCGGACTGGCCCGGCTGGCTCCCGGCGTCACGGCCGCGCAGGCGCAGGGCCAGGTCAGCGCGATCGCGGCCCGGCTGGCCCAGGAGCATCCGAAGACGAACGAAGGCGTGGGCATCGAGCTCACGCCGATCTACGACCGGCTGGTGGGCGGCGTGCGCACGGCGCTCCTCGTCCTCATGGGCGTCGTCGCGCTGGTGCTGCTCATCGCGTCCGCGAACGTGGCCAACCTCCTGCTCGCCCGCGCGAAGTCGCGCGAGCGCGAGATCGCGATCCGCACCGCGCTGGGGGCGGGACGCGGCCGGCTCGTGCGACAGCTCCTGACGGAGAGCGTCCTCCTCTCGGCCGCGGGCTCCGTCCTGGGCGTCCTGCTCGCGCGCTGGGTCCTGGACGTGCTCCCCACCATCGGCGGCGCGGACATCCCGCGGCTCGCCACCGTGCGCATCGATCTCGGCGTGCTCGCCTTCACGGCCGCGGTCGCGATCGCCACCGGCCTCCTCTTCGGGCTCGCCCCCGCCTGGCAGGCCGCCCGCTCCGACGCCGCACACGGGCTGCGCGAAGGCGGGCGCGGGAGCTCGGGACCGGCCGCCCGGCGGCTGCGCGCGGGCCTCACTGCGGCCGAGGTCGCCCTGGCCCTCGTCGTGCTCGTGGGCGCGGGCCTCCTCGTCCAGAGCCTGGTGCGCCTGCTGCACGTGGATGCGGGCTTCACCGCCGACCACCTGCTGACGTTCAACGTGGGGATGGCCGGCCCCGCGCCACGCACGCCCGCGCAGCGCGCCGCGCTCGCGCGCGAGATCGTGGGTCGCGTGTCGCAGATCCCCGGCGTGGAGGCCGCGGGCGGCGGTACCGGCCTGCCGCCGGTCACGCCCCAGCGCGCGACGGGATTCGTGGCGGAAGGGGTGGCGGAGAGCGCGGCCGAGCAGCGCCGCGGCTATTTCCTGGCCGTGACTCCCGATTACTTCCGCGCCCTGGGCGCGCGCGTGCGCGAAGGCCGCGCGTTCACGGACCGGGACGCCGCGGGCGCGCCCGAGGTCGTGATCCTCAATCGCGCGCTGGCCCGGCGGCTCTACGGCGACGGCGGCGCGGTGGGGCGGCGGCTCAAGCTCGTGAGCCCCGATCAGGGCGACGGCTGGCGCACGGTGGTCGGCGTGGTGGACGACGTCCGCTACTCCGGCCTGGACGATCCGGGCGAGGCCGCCGTCTACACGCCGTTCGCGCAGACACCGTTCCTGTGGACCTACGTGATGGTGCGGACACAGGGACCGCCCATGGCGCTGGCGGGCGCGGTCCGCGCCGCCGTCTCGTCCGTGGATCCGGGCCTGGAAGCGGCGGCGGTCAAGCCGATGGCCGAGGTGATGGCGGAGACGGTCGCGCAGCCGCGCTTCAACGTGGTGCTGCTGTCCGCCCTGGCCGGACTCGCGCTGGTGCTGGCGGCGGTCGGCATCTACGGCGTCATCTCCTATTCGGTCGCGCAGCGGACGAAGGAGATCGGGATCCGCATGGCCCTGGGCGCGGATCGTCGCGACGTCGTGCGCCTGGTGACGGGCGAGAGCCTGCGCCTGGCGGCGATGGGCGTGATGGCGGGGCTTCTCGGCGCCGCCGCGGGGGCGCGCGTCCTGGCCACTCTGCTCTTCGAAGTGCAGCCGACGGATGCCGCCACCTACGCGTCCGCGGCCGGCTTCCTGGTTCTCGTCGCCCTCGCGGCCAGCGCGGTGCCGGCCTGGCGAGCCACCCGGGTGGCCCCGGTGAGCGCGCTGCGCGCGGAGTGAGGATCCTCATGGACAGGTTCCAGCACGACCTCCGCCAGGCGGTGCGCCTTCTCGTGAAGCATCCCGGCTTCACCGCGGTCGCCGTGATGTCGCTCGCGCTCGGCATCGGCGCCAACACCGCGATCTTCAGCCTCGTGAACGCGCTGCTCCTGCGCCCGATGCCGGTGGCGCGGCCGTCCGAGATCGTGTCCGTCTTCACGAGCGACTTCAGCGGCCCGGCGTACGGAGCCTCTTCTCATCCCGACTACCTCGACTTCCGGCGCGTGGATGCGCTCTCCGGCCTCGCCGCCTGGGCCCCCACGCCGGTGGCGCTCGCCCAGGGCGGCGAGAGCCAGCGCCTGTTCGCGGAGGCGGTGAGCGCGAACTACTTCGACGTGCTCGGCATCCGTCCGGTGATGGGACGTGGGTTCGTGCCCGAGGAGGACGCGGGTCCGCACGCCGTGGCCGTGATCGCGCACGGGCTCTGGCGGCGCGCGTTCGGAGGCGATCCGGGTGTGATCGGCCGCTCCGTCACCCTCAACGGAACGCCCTTCCAGGTCGTCGGGGTGGCGCCGCCGGAATACGTCGGGGCCATGCGCGGCCTGGCCATGGACCTGTGGATCCCGCTCTCGATGCAGGACGTGGCGCGCACCGGCCGGACGGGGCTGACGAACCGAGGGAACCGCGGCATCTTCCTCATCGGGCGGCTCGCTCCGCGCGCGGACATCGCGGGCGCCCAGGCCCGCTTCGATTCCCTGGCCGCCGAGCTGCACCGCGCCTACCCGCAGAACTGGACGGACGTGCAGCAGAGGAGCCGCCGGATCACGGTGGTGTCGGAGGCCGGCGGTCGCGTCTTCCCCGAAGTCCGGGGGCCCGTCCTCGGCTTCATGGCCCTCCTGATGACGGTGGTGGGGCTCGTCCTGCTCATCGCCTGCGCGAACCTCGCGAACCTCCTGCTCGCACGGGCGTCGACAAGGCGCCGCGAGATCGGGATCCGCGTGGCCCTCGGGGCCGGACGCGGCGCGCTGATCCGGCAGCTCCTTACCGAGAGCGTCCTCCTCAGCCTGCTGGGGGGAGCGGCCGGCGCCGTGGGCGCCGCCTGGACGGCGGACATCCTCTCGACCTTCCGGCCCCCGCTTCCCGTCCCCGTCGTCCTGGATCTGGCCCTCGACCTGCGCGTGCTCGCCTTCGCCGTCCTCGTCTCGATCGCGACCGGCGTCTTCTTCGGCCTCGCCCCCGCCCTGGCCGCGACACGCACGGACGTGGTGAGCGCGCTCAAGGACGACGGGGCCGGTACCGGGACCGGTCCGCAGCGCTCGCGTTTGCGGAGCGCGCTCGTGGTCGGCCAGGTGTCGGTCGCCCTCCTTCTCCTGGTGGGCTCGGGCTTGTTCGTGCGCAGCCTGCGCAACGCGCACCGTATCGATCCCGGGTTCGAGCCGGGCGGGCTCGCCATGGCATCCGTCGACCTCGTGCTGGGGGGCTACAAGGAGGACGCGGGACGGACGTTCTACACGCGTGCGGTCGCGGAGGTGCGCGCGCTGCCCGGCGTCACCGCGGCCACGTTCGTGAAGGACGCGCCCCTCGGCCTCGGTGGCGGGCGGCGGCGGTTCTGGATCGAGGGCTACACGCCGCGCGCCAACGAGGACATGGAAATCGCCCTGACCTCGGTGGGCCCGGGCTACTTCGAGACCATGCGGATCCCGCTGCGCCGGGGCCGCACCTTCACGGCGGCGGACGGGCCGGGCCACCCGCTGGCCGCGATCGTCAACGAGTCGTTCGAGCGCCGTTACCTCGGCGGCCAGGAGGCGGTCGGGCGTCGGCTGCGGCTGCGGGGCCCGGACGCACCGGTGACGGAGATCGTGGGCGTGGTGCGCGACGGAAAGTACCGGACGCTCGGCGAAGACGCGCGCCCCTTCGTCTACCTCCCGCTGCTCCAGGACTACGACGCGGAGGCCACGCTCGTCGCGCGCACCGATGGCTCCCCCGCCGCCGTGGCCGCTCTCCTGCAGAGGCGTCTCGTCGAGATCGATCCCCGCGTGCCGGTCTTCGACGTCAAGACGATGGACGAGCACCTGCGCTTCACGCTCCTGCCCGCCCGCCTGGCCGCGTCCGTGCTGGGCCTCTTCGGCCTCGTCGCCCTCCTGCTGGCCGGTCTCGGGCTCTACGGAGTGATGTCCTACCTCGTCAGCCAGCGGTCCCGCGAGATGGGGATCCGGATCGCGCTCGGCGCGCGGCCGGAAGACGTCGTGCGCCTGGTCGTCGGGCAGGGCCTGCGGCTCACGCTCCTCGGAATGATCGTCGGCATCCTGGGCGCGCTCGGCCTCACCCGCCTGGTCGCGGGGCTGCTGTACGGGATCAGCCCGACGGATCCCTGGACGTTCGCCGCCGTCGCGTGCGTGCTGGCCGCGGTCGCCCTCGTGGCCTGCCTGCTGCCGGCGCGTCGCGCGGCCGCCGTCGATCCGACGGTCGCTCTGCGATTCGAGTAGGGGGGTGCGCATGGAGAGCTGGATCCTCGACCTCAAGCACGCGGCGCGGGTGCTGCTCCGCCGTCCCGGGTTCTCGTCCGTCGCCGTGGCCACCCTGGCCGTCGCCATCGGCGCCAATGTGGCCATCTTCAGCGTCGTGCACACCGTTCTCTTGCGGCCGCTGCCGTTCCCGGACCCCGACCGTCTCGTCTGGGTCTGGGAGAAGAGCCCGCAGCGCGGGATCCCACGACGAGCGGTGACGCCCGTGGCCTACGCCGCCTACCGAGGCCGGAGCGACGTGTTCACGGACCTCGGCGCTTCCAGCGACTGGATGTTCAGCCTCACCGGCGCCGGTGAGCCGGAGTCGATCATCGGATACCGGTTCTCGGGGAACTTCTTCGCGATCCTCGGCGTGCCCGCGCGCCTGGGACGAACGCTGGGACCGGAAGACGCGCGGACGGGCCACGACCACGTCGTCGTCCTCGCCGACTCGCTGTGGCGCCGGCGGTTCCAGGCCGATCCCGGCGTCATCGGGCGCGCCATCACCCTCGACGACGAGAGCTACACCGTCATCGGCGTGATGCCCCCCGGCTTCGCTCATCCCGCGCGTACCGAGATGTGGACGCCCCTCGTGCTGGAAGGCGCGCCGGCCACGAACGCCCGGTCGCGCTTCATCCGCATGATCGGGCGGCTCAAGCCCGGCGTGAAGTGCGAGCAGGCCTCGTCGGCGGTGTCGGGCGTCGCCGCCTCTCTCGCCGGCGCGGATGCGGAGAACCAGGGCGGGTGGAGCGCAGAGGCGAACCCGATCGCGTCACGGTACACGGGTGACGTCAAGCCGGCGCTCCTGGTGCTGCTGGGCGCGGTCGGCTTCGTCCTGCTCATCGCCGCCGCCAACATCGGCAACCTGCTCCTGGCGCGCGCGGCCGACCGCGGCCGCGAGGTCGCGATCCGCGCCTCGCTCGGGGCCGGCCGCGGGCGGCTGGTCCGGCAGTTCCTGGTCGAGAGCGTCCTCCTCGCCGCGATCGGCGGCGCGGGTGGCGTCGCCCTCGCCTTCTGGGGAGTCGACCTCCTGACGGGCCTGTTCCCGAGCACGATCGCGAACATCGCCATCCCGCGCCTGGACCAGATCCACATCGACGCGCCGGTGCTCGCGTTCGCGCTCGTGCTCTCGCTGGTGACCGGGGTCGCCTTCGGCCTCGCGCCCGCGCTGCACGCCTCGCGCGCGGCCCTGGGCGAGGCGCTGCGTGAGAGCGGAACGCGCACGACCGAAGGACGTGCGCACCGGCGGTTCCGTAGCGCCCTGGTCGTGAGCGAAGTGGCGCTCGCCCTCGTGCTCACCACCGGCGCCGCGCTGATGATCCGGAGCTTCGCCCGCCTGCAAGGAGGGAGCCTGGGATTCGAGCCCTCGGGAGTGAGCACCGCCCGCGTCTTGCTCCCCGCACGGCCGAGCGCTTCGGGTGGCGCCGAGCCCCGCTACCGCGCGCCGGAGAAGAGGCGCGCGTTCTTCGAGCACGTCATCGCTCGCCTGCGCGCGACGCCGGGGGTGGAGGCGGCGGGGGCCACGACCTACCTGCCCTTGTCGGGCTGGAGCGGCGACCAGCCCTTCGAGATCGAGGGCCGGCCCGCGGCCTCCCCGACCGAAGCGCCCAGCGCCATGGCGCAAAGCGTCAACGACGACTACTTCCGCGCCATGCGCATCCCGCTCCGGAAGGGGCGCGGCATTGCCGCCACCGACGTGGCCACCTCGCCGCCGGTCGTCGTGGTCAACGAGACCACGGCGCGCCGCTATTGGGCGGGTGAGGACCCGGTCGGGCGCCGCGTCGGCTGGCGTGTCGGCGGGCCCCAGAATCCCGTCGTCTGGCGTGAAGTCGTCGGCGTCGTCGCCGACGTTCGCCATCACGGTCTGGCCGAGCCACCCGAGGCCGAGCTCTACCTTCCGTACGCGCAGTCGCCCTCCCCGCTGATCGGCCTCGCCGTGCGCATGTCGGGACGCCAATCGCTCCCGGTCCAGGCCATCGAGCAAGCGGTGTGGTCCTTCGACAAGGACCAGCCGGTGCTCGCGGTGATGCCGCTCGAGCAGCTCGCCGCGGAAGCGGTCACCCTGCGCCGCGTCAGCACGCTCCTTCTCGGCTTCTTCGCGGGCGTGGCCGTGTTCCTGGCCGGCCTCGGCCTCTACGGCGTGATGGCGCACGCGGTGACGCGCCGCACCCACGAGATCGGGATCCGCATGGCGATCGGCGCGCGGGCTTCGGACGTGCTGGCCATGATCGTGGGCCGCGGCGTCGGGCTGGCCGCCCTGGGTGCGGCCTTCGGGCTCGTGGCCTCGCTGGGCCTGACTCGCCTCCTCTCGAGCCTTCTCTACGGCGTCAGTCCCACGGACCCCGCGAGCTTCGCCGCGGTGGCCGTGTTCCTGCTCGCGGTGGCCGCGCTGGCCACGTACATCCCCGCGCGCCGCGCCGCGCGCGTCGATCCCGCCGAGGCGTTGCGATACGAGTGAGGTGCCCTTGAAGAACGAAATGATGGAGCAGACGAGCGCAGCCGTGATGATCGAGGACGAGCCGGCGGACCTTCGCTCGCGCGTCCGCGCCTACGAGCGTGGCCTGATCCTGGCCGCCCTGGAAGCGACGGGCGGCAACCAGCGGCAGGCGGCGGCCCGGCTGGGCCTCCTGGCCACGACGTTCCACGAGAAGCTCAAGCGCTATGGCCTCCGTCCGCGACCCTCGGCGGAAGGCGAAGACGAATAGGAGTCCGGTCATGGATTCGCTGGTGCAGGACCTTCGCTACGCCGCGCGGCGGCTGGGACGGGCGCCCGCGTTCACGCTGGCCGCGGTGGCGACGCTCGCCCTCGGCATCGGCGCCAACACCGCGATGTTCAGCGTGGTGCGCGCGGTGCTGTTGCGCCCGCTGCCCTACGCGGAGCCGGACCGTCTCGTCCGAGTCCGGCGCGGCAGCTCCGCCCCCGACCTGCGCGACCTGACCGCGCAGTCGCGCACCTGCGAAGGCTTCGCCGGCTACCGGCCCCAGTTCTTCGACGTGCCGGGGGAGCCGCTGGCGGAGCGGCTGGACGGCGCGCTGGTCACCGGCGATGCGCTGGTCCTGCTGGGCACGAAGCCCGCGCTCGGGCGCGTCCTGACCGCGGACGACGACCACGTGGGGGCGGAGAAGGTCGTGGTGGTGAGCGACCGCTTCTGGCGCCAGCGCCTGGGCGCGGATCCCGGCGCCGTGGGCCGCACGTTCCGTTTCGTGACCGGCACCTATCGCATCGTCGGCGTCCTGCCCGCCGGCTTCGAGCTGCCCGAAGCGAAGGCGGACGTGTACGCGTCGGAGTGGCCGGAGTCGGCGCCGGAAGCGGAAGCGCGCGGCGCCCATACCCTGCTCGGCCTGGCGCGCCTGCGGCCGGGCGTCACCCTGGCCCAGGCCCAGGCCGAAGCGGACACGATCGCCCGGCGCCTGGCCGCCCTGTATCCCATCGAGAACCGCGATCGCCAATACGTTCTCACGCCCCTGCACGACTTCATCGTCCAGAACGTGCGCGCGGCCCTTCTCCTCCTCTTCGGCGCCGTCGGGTTCGTCCTCCTCATCGCGGGCGTGAACGTCGTGAACCTCCTGCTCGCGCGGGCCGCCGACCGCCAGCGCGAAATGGCGATCCGCGCCTCGCTGGGCGCGGGACGCGGCCGCCTGCTACGGCAGCTGCTGGTCGAGAGCGTGCTCCTCTCCGCGGTGGGCGGGCTGGCGGGCCTCCTCGTGGGGTCGTGGGGCCTCGGCATCATCGTCGGCCTCGGACAGGACCAGATCCCCGCGCTGGAGTCGGTGCGCCTCGATCCGTGGGTGCTCGCCTTCACCGCCGGAGTGTCCGTATTGACCGGCGTTCTCTTCGGCCTCGCGCCGGGTTGGCAGGCGGCGGGACGCTCCGTCGCACCGGAGCTGAAGGACGGGGCGCGGTCGATCGATGCGCCCGGGCGTGAAAGGGTCCGCCGCCTCCTCGTCGCCTCCGAGATCGCGCTCTCGGTCGTGCTGCTGGCCGGCGCCGGCCTGCTCCTGCGCAGCCTTCATCACCTGCAGTCGGTGGACCCGGGGTTCCAGCCCGAACGGTTGCTGACCTTCAACCTCACGCTGCCCATGAACCCGTACCGCGACATCCCGCGCCGCACGCTCTTCTTCGAGTCCGTGCTCGACGGGGTGCGCGCGCTGCCGGGCGCGACGTCCGTCGCGGCCACCAGCGAGCTGCCCTTCGACCCGGGCAAGGTGCCCCAGAACTTCATCATCGAAGGCGAGCCGCCGGTCGAGCCCGGCCACGAGCCCGATGTCATGAGCCGCGCCGTGAGCACGGGATACCTGCGAACGCTCGGCATCCCGCTACGGCGGGGGCGCGACCTGGACGCGACGGACACCGCCACCGCGGAGCCGGTGGGGATCGTGAACGAGGCCGCGGCGCGCACGCTGTTCCACGGCCGCGACCCCATCGGACGCCGCGTGGCGTGGGCCCGTGCGGAGCCGCGGGTGTGGATCCGCGTCGTGGGCGTGGCCGGGGACGTGCGCGGCGACGGGCTGGACGCCGACGACACGCCCGCGCTCTACACGCCCATGGCCCAGGAGTCGCGGCCGTGGCGGACGTGGATGAACGTGGTCGTCCGCTCATCGGTGGCGCCCGCCGCCCTCACGGAGTCGATCAAGCGCGAGGTCGGCCGCGTGGACAAGGACGTGCCGGTCACGCGCGTGCGCGCGATGAACGACCTCGTTCAGGGCTCGTTCGCGGACCGGCACTTCACGCTCGCCCTGCTCGGCGCGTTCGCGGTGGTGGCCGTCGTCCTGGCCGGAGTCGGGATCTACGGCGTGATGGCCTACGCGGTCTCCCGCCGCACCCGCGAGATCGGCCTGCGCATGGCCCTGGGCGCGCGGGGGCAAGACGTCATGCGCCTCGTCCTCGGCCAGACCATGGGCGTGACCCTCCTCGGCATCGCCGTGGGCCTGGGCGGCGCCCTCGCCCTGCGCCGCATCGTCGCGAGCATGCTGTTCGGCGTGGGGCCCGGCGACCCGGCGACGCTCCTCCTGGTCGCGTTGATGCTGGCCCTCGTCGCCCTGGCCGCCGGCGTCGTGCCCGCACGGCGCGCGGCCCGGGTCGATCCCTCGGTCGCCCTGCGCGCGGAATGAGGAAAGCGCGGTAGCCTTGCGCGAGGAGTGAGAGCCATCCATGAGTGAGCCGCTCGTCCGTCTCCGCAACGTCGACCGTGCCTACGACCAGGGCGGAGGCAAGGTCTTCGTTCTCCGCCGCGTCAACCTGGACATCGCGCAGGGCGAGTTCGTCTCGATCATGGGCCCCTCCGGCGCGGGCAAGTCCACGCTCCTGCACGTGCTCGGCATGCACGACGGCGCCTTTACCGGCGAATACGAGTTCCTCGGTTACAAGGTCCACGCCCTCGGCCGCAAGGACCGCCAGGAGCTGCAGAAGAAGCACATCGGCTTCGTCTTCCAGAGCTACCACCTGCTCGACGACCTCACCGTCTACGAGAACCTCGAGGTGCCGCTGTCGTACCGGGACGTCAAGCGCTCGGAGCGCCAGGCCATCGTGGGCGACGTGCTCGACCGCTTCCACATCGTGGGCAAGAAGGACCTCTATCCGAGCCAGCTCTCCGGCGGCCAGCAGCAGCTCGTCGGCGTGGCGCGCGCGGTGGTGGCGAACCCGAAGGTGATCCTGGCCGACGAGCCCACGGGCAACCTCCACACCGACCAGGGCCGCGAGATCATGGAGCTCTTCCGCCGCCTCAACGAGGCGGGGACGACCATCGTCCAGGTCACGCACTCCGACGTGAACGCGGGCTACGGCAACCGCGTGATCAAGCTCCGCGACGGCTGGGTCGTGGAGTGATCTCGGACCTTCGTCAGGCGCTGCTCGCGCTCCTCCGCCGCCCACTCCTCTTCGCGGTGGCGGCGGGCGCGCTGGCCCTCGGCATCGGAGCCAGCGCCGCCGTGTTCAGCGTCGTCGACGCGGTGCTCCTGCGGCCCCTCCCCTTCGCGGAGCCCAGCCGCCTGGTCCTTCTCTGGCAGAGCATCCCCGAGCGCAACGCGCCCTTCGTCGAGGTGTCGTATCCGTACATGCGCGAGTTGCGCGCGCGCAGCCGCACGATGGCGGCGGTGGCGGCCATGGCCGGCGTCAACTCGGGATTCACGCTGGGCGGGCCGGAGCCCGTGCGCGCCTCTGGCCGCATCGTGACCGGAAACTTCTTCGAAGTCCTCGGCGCGCAGGCGGCCCTGGGCCGCACGTTCGTGGAGGCCGAGGACCGCGTGGGGGTCCCGCGCGTGGTGGTGGTGAGCCACGGCCTGTGGCAGCGGCAGTTCGGCGGCGATCCACGGCTGGTGGGACGCACGCTCGAGGTGGACGGCACGCCGATGACCGTGATCGGAGTCATGCCCCGCGAGTTCCGCTACCCGACGGGCACGGACCTTTGGACACCCCTCGTCCCCGTGATCCCGGAGGTGGTGGACAAGGCGAACGTCGGCTGGGCCACGCTCGTGGGACGTATCGCGCCCGGGACCACGGTGGCCCAGGCCGCGGCCGAGCTCGACGCCATCACCGCCGAGCAGCTCCGGATCCACGCTCCTTCCGCGCCCGCGGTGAAGACGGTACTGACCCCGCTGACCCACGAGTGGTTCGGCTCCGCGCGTCCCGCTCTGCTCGTCCTGCTCGGGGCTGTCCTCCTCGTCCTCCTGCTCGCCTGCGCGAACGTGTCGGCCCTCCTGCTCGCCCGGGCCGCGGCGCGGCAGAGGGAGATCGCAGTGCGGCTGGCTCTCGGTGCCTCGCGGGCCCGGCTGATCCGCCAGCTGCTGGCCGAAGCCGTGATCATCGCGGCCGCGGGCGGCCTGGCGGGCACGTTGATCGCCGTGTGGGGCCTCGATGCGCTCCTGTCGCTGGTGCCCGCGGAGATCCCCCGCCTCGAGGACGCCGCCATCGATCCGCGCGTCCTCGCCTTCGCGCTCGTCCTCACCGCGGCCTCCGCCCTCGCCGCCGGGCTGGTGCCCGCGCTCCTCGCCTCCCGCTCGGCCCTGAGCGACGTCCTGGCCGAGGGCTCGCGCAGCGCGGGGCCGGGGGCGCGGCAGGTCCGGGCTCGGGCCGTGCTGGTCGCGACGGAAGCGGCGGCGGCGCTCGTGCTGCTGGCTGGGGCCGGGCTCCTCACCCGAACCTTCCAGAACCTGCGCAGCGTCGACCTGGGATTCGATCCGAGCAATGTCCTCACCTTCGCGTGGGCCGGACCACACGGCAAATACGACAAGCCCGAGCTCCAGCGACAGCTCTACCGGAAGGTCATCGAGCACATCGATGCCGTGCCGGGAGTGGAGACGGCCGCCGCTGTCTTGATCCGGCCTTTGTGGGGGAAGGTCGGCCTGGACTGGCCGATCATGGTCGAGGGCCAGTCGGAGGCGGAGGCGGAGCGCAACCCCGCCCTCAACCTCCAGATCGTCACCCACGACTTCTTCCGGACCATGCGCATGCCGGTGCGGCAGGGCCGGACGTTCGACAACCGGGACACCACGGGGGTCGCGCCCGTGGTCGTGGTGAGCGAGGCGCTGGCCCGACGGTATTGGCCCGGCCAGGCCGCGGTCGGCAAGCGCATTCGCATCCCGATGCCGTCTCCGCCCTACGAGCAGACCTGGATGACGGTCGTCGGCGTCATGGCCCCGGCGCGCTACCGCGAGCTGCACACCTCGCGATACGACGTGTACATGTCCTACCTCCAGTCCGAGGAGGGCCTGGGGCACTTCGTGGTGCGCACGAGCGGCGACCCCATCGCCCTCACTCCGGCGGTGCGGGCGGCGGTGAAGGCCGTCGATCCCGGGATCATCCTCACCGACGTGACCTCGATGGCGTCCCTGGTGGACGTCGCCCTCGGCGGAGCGCGCTTCGGCATGCAGCTCCTCTCCGGGTTCGCGCTGGTCGCGCTGCTCATGGCCGCGCTCGGCATCTACGGTGTGGTCGCCTTCCTGGTCAGCCGCCGCACGCGCGAGGTCGGCATCCGCATGGCCCTGGGCGCGCGGGCCGGCGACGTGCTGGGCCTCATGCTGAGGCAGGGGATGGCCCCGGTGCTGGCGGGACTCGCCGTCGGGCTCGCCCTGGCCCTGGCCCTGGGCCGCCTGGGCGCGGGGCTGCTCTTCGAGGTCCCTCCGCACGACGCCGCGACGCTGGCCGCCGCGGCCGCGGTGTTGACCTCCGCCGCTCTCCTCGCCTGCGCCCTTCCCGCCCGGCGCGCGGCCCGCATCGACCCCGCCCAGGCCCTGAGGGACGAGTGATGCGGCAACCGCGCCTCCTCGTGGCCGACGACCAGCCCGACGTCCTGGAGGCCCTTCGCCTCCTCCTCAAGTCCGAGGGCTTCGAGATCGAGACGGCCTCATCCCCCCGCGCGGTGGTCGAGACCGTCCAGGCCCGCGAGCTCGACCTCGTTCTCATGGACCTCAACTACGCGCGCGACACCACCTCCGGGGCCGAGGGCCTCGACCTGTTGTCTCGGCTGCGCGACCTCGACCCCACCCTGCCCGTCGTGGTCATGACGGCCTGGGCGAGCCTCGACCTGGCCGTGGAGGTGATGCGCCGCGGCGCGCGCGACTTCGTGGCCAAGCCCTGGGACAACGCCCGCCTCCTGGCCATCGTCCGCACCCAGGTCGAGCTCGGATCCGCACTCCGCCGCGGCGAGCGGCTGGAGGAGGAGAACCGCGTGCTGCGCGGGGACGGGGGGCCCCCCGCGGCCGCGCGTCCGCTGCTGATCGCGGAGTCACCGGCCATGCGGCCCGTCCTGGACATGATCGACCGCGTGGGCCCCTCCGACGCCGCCGTCCTGATCACGGGTGACAACGGGTCGGGCAAGGGCACGGTGGCGCAGGCCCTGCACGCCGTGTCCGCGCGCGCGGCGCGGCCGCTCGTGGTCGTCAACGCGGGCGGACTGTCCGAAGGCGTGTTCGAGAGCGAGCTGTTCGGCCACGTCAAGGGCGCCTTCACGGACGCGCGCGCCGATCGCGTCGGGCGTTTCGAGCTCGCGGACGGAGGCACGCTCTTCCTCGACGAGATCGCCAACGTCCCCTCCGGCCTCCAATCCAAGCTGCTGCGCGTAGTGGAGACGGGCGAGTTCGAGCGGGTCGGTTCCTCGCGCACGCGCCGCGTGGACGTCCGCATCCTCTCCGCCACCAATGCCGATCTGCACGCGGAGGTGGCGGCGGGCCGCTTCCGCCAGGACCTGCTCTTCCGCCTCAACACGATCGAGATCCGCATGCCGCCGCTGCGCGACCGGCGGCCGGACATCCCGCCCCTGGCCCACCACTTCCTGCGCCTGCACGCCCAGCGCTACCGGAAGCGCGTGACCGGCTTCGAGCACGCGGCCCTGGAGGCGCTGCTCGCCCATCCCTGGCCGGGGAACGTGCGCGAGCTCGATCATGCCGTGGAGAGAGCCGTGCTCATGACCCAGGCTTCGCAGGTGCGCGCGGCCGACCTCGGGCTGCGGCCGGCGGCCGAGGACAGCCGCCGCCTCGACGACATGAGCCTCGAGGAGGTCGAGTCCTTCCTCATCAAGAAGGCGCTCGGACGCTTCGACGGCAACGTGAGCCGGGCCGCGGAAGCGCTCGGGCTCAGCCGCAGCGCGCTCTACCGGCGGTTGCAGCGTTACGGGTTGTAGGCGAACCTCTCGACCCGGCGCCGTGATCGCCGAACCATGACTGGAAGAGGCCGCCACCGGCTGAGCTACGAGAGCCGCATCCTGGCCCTCGCGCTCGTGTCGGGCGCGCCGGGGGCGCTGGCCACCGCCCTTCTCCTCTGGTACGGCGGCTTCAGCGCGAAGGTCCAGTGGACGGCGGACCTCCTCGTGGTGGGCCTCTGGCTTGGCTTCGCCTTCGCCGTGCAGGGCGGCGTGGTGCGGCCGCTGCGCATCATCTCGAACCTGCTGGCCGCTCTCCGGGAAGAGGACTTCTCCTTCCGTGCGCGTGAGACGGCGGGCGACGACGCCCTCGCCCTGGCCATGACCGAGGTGAACGCGCTCGCGGACACGCTGCGCGAGCAGCGCCTGGGTGCGCTGGAGGCCATCGCCCTCATGCGCACGGTCATGTCCGAGATCGAGGTGGCCGTCTTCACCTTCGACGGCAACGAGCGGTTGCAGCTCGTGAACCGCGCGGGGGCGCGCCTCCTCGGACGGCCGCCCGAGCAGCTCCTCGAGCACAAGGCCGCGGAGCTGGGCCTGGGCGCGGCCCTGGCCGCGGAGCCGCGCCAGGTTCTCGACATGGCCATCGCCGGCCGCCCGGGACGGTGGGAAGTGAGCGGAGGCACCTTCCGCCAGCACGGCCTGCCCCAGCGGCTGCTCGTGCTGACGGACGTGAGCCGCGCCCTGCGCGAGGAGGAGCGCCAGGCCTGGCAGCGCCTCATCCGCGTGCTCGGGCACGAGCTGAACAACTCCCTGGCCCCCATCCGCTCCCTGGCGGACAGCCTGGGACAGCTCGTGGCGCGGCAGCCGCGGCCCAGTGACTGGGAAGACGACATGCGGCGCGGCCTGGCCGTGATCGCGTCGCGCTCGGAGTCGCTCAGCCGCTTCCTGGAGGCCTACGGACGGTTGGCGCGCCTGCCCGCTCCCCAGCCGCAGCGCGTGGACCTGGGACCGCTCCTACGCCGCGTCGCCGGCCTGGAGCAGCGCGTGCCCGTCGCCGTGCTCGACGGGCCGGCGGTGGAGATCCAGGCGGACCCCGTCCAGCTCGAGCAGGTCGTCATCAACCTCCTGCGCAACGCGGCGGAGGCCTCGCTGGACTCGGCCGAGCGGCGCGTCGAGCTGGGCTGGGACGCGCCGCCGGGCAGCGGGCAGGTGGAGGTCTGGATCGCGGACCATGGGCCCGGTCTGGCCGACACCGGGAACCTGTTCGTGCCCTTCTTCACGACCAAGCCGCAGGGGTCGGGCATCGGGCTCGTGCTCAGCCGGCAGATCGCGGAGGCGCATGGCGGTTCGCTCGTCCTGGAGAACCGGAAGCCGGGCCCCGGTTGCCGGGCGCGGCTGCGCCTGCCCCTCGGGGATCATTGAGCGTGGCGGGCCTCGGCCAGAGGCGGAACGGATCGTCTCGGCGGCTGTCTAAGCGCTGAACGTTCCTTCCGGAGGCGAGCCTCATGACCGATTCTCTCCATTCGCGGCCAGCCCGTGTTGGCCGATTCCGCATCGCCCGACGCGCCGTTGGGAGTGCCTTCGTCCTGCTCCTCGCCCCTTTGGCCTGGGCGTCCATGGACGCCAATGCTTTCCAGAGCACGTCCTCCGGCGCGGCCCGGCGGCTGGAGAGCTACGGGCGTCTGCCCCTGCGATTCGAGCCGAACCAGGGCCAGACGGACAGCCAGGTCAGGTTCCTGGCCCGCGGCAATGGCCATGGCCTCTTCTTGACTCCCACCGAGGCCGTGCTCACGTTGCGTGAGCACGTGGCCGAGGCCGAACGAAGGTCCGCTGGCACGGCGACGGTGCGCATGAAGATTGCGGGAGGACACCGCTCGCCCTCGATGGAGGGCCTCGACCTCCTCCCCGGGCGGAGCGCCTACCTGATCGGCCGGAATCGCCGGAAGTGGAAGCGCGGCATTCCGGCCTATGGACGCGTGTCCTACCGCGATGTCTATCCGGGCGTGGATCTCGTCTATCACGGTCGCCAAGGGGAGCTGGAATACGACTTCATCGTCGCCCCGGGCGCCGATCCAAGGCGGATCGCCGTCGAGTTCGAGGGCGCGGACGGTCTCGACATCGACGGGAGCGGTGCCCTCGTGGTGCACACGGCGGCGGGGCGGCTCGTGCAGCGCCCACCCGTCGTCTACCAGGACAGCCAGGGACGGCGCCGCATCGTGGCTGGCTCATACCAGCGGAGGGGCGCCCGCCGGATCGGATTCCAGCTCGGCCCCTACGATGCGAGCGTGCCGCTCGTCATCGACCCTGTCCTCGAATACGCGAGCTATCTCGGCGGCGGGGGCGAGGACCAGTCTCCCGGCATCGCGGTGGATTCGGGCGGCAGCGCCTTCGTGGCCGGGTTTACGGCGTCCCTCGACTTCCCGTCGGCAAGTCCGCTTCAGCCGGCGAATGCCGGGGGTGACTACGACGCTTTCGTCCTGAAGCTCGACCCCGCGGGGACCTCCGTCGTCTACGCCACGTATCTCGGGGGCAGCGGCTCCGACGGCGCCCGGAGCGTCGCCGTCGACACGGCCGGCGCCGCCTACCTCGTCGGATCCGCCGCGTCCGCCGACTTCCCGACGGTGGGTGCGTTCCAGCCGGCCCTGAGCGGTCCTGACGACACCTTCGTGGCCAAGCTCAGCGCCGACGGCTCCACCCTCCTCTATTCCAGCTACCTCGGCGGAAGCGCGGAGGAGCTGGCCAACGGTGTGGCCGTGGATACGGCCGGCAACGCCTACGTGGCGGGCTGGACCGCGTCGCCCGATTTCCCGACCGTGAATCCGTTCCAGCCCGCCTTCGGCGGAGCCTTCGATGACGCCTTCGTGGCCAAGGTATCGGCCGACGGTTCTACGCTCGTCTACTCCTCGTACCTGGGCGGCTCCGACCGGGACCACGGCCTCGGCATCGCCGTGGACACGTCCGGCAATGCGTACGTCACCGGTGGCACCGTTTCCTCGGACTTCCCGACCCGCAACGCGCTGCAGCCGACGATGCACGGAATACGTGACGCGTTCGCCACCAAGGTAGACCCGACGGGCACCCTCGCCTACTCGACCTATCTTGGCGGCGCCGCCGACGACCTCGCCTTCGGAATCGCGACCGACACAGGTGGCCATGCCTACCTGGTCGGAATGACCTTCTCTCCGGACTTTCCCACGACGCCGGGGGTGTTCCAGAGCGCGCTCGCGGGCGAGCGCGACGCCTTCGTGGTCAAGCTGGCGCCCACCGGGGCTACGCTCGCGTACGCGACCTTTCTCGGCGGGTCCAACGTCGACCTGGCCCGCGGCGTCGCGGCCAGCCCGACGGGCGCGGCGGACGTCGTGGGCCTCACGCTCTCGCCGAACCTTCCTCTCGCGCACGAGCTGCAATCGACGCTCGCCGGCGGCAGCGACTCCTTCGTCGCGCGGCTCAGTCCCACCGGGTCGTCCCTGCTCTTCTCGACCTACCTCGGCGGCGCGGGCGAGGAATGGGGCATGGCCATCGCGACCGACGCGGCGGGCGGGGTCTACGTCGGGGGCCGGACCAGCTCCGGGGACTTCCCGGCCACGGCCGGTGCCGCGCAGCCCGCCTTCGCCGGGGGCGCCTTCGACGCGTTCGTGGCCAAGATCTTCGAAGCGCCGGCGTCCGCCGACCTCCGGATCGTGAAGTCCGTTCTCGGCTTCGTCCCGGTGTTCGGCGACCTCGACTATCTCCTGACCGTCACGAACCTCGGCCCCGATGCCGCCAGTGGCGTGGTCGTGACAGACGTGCTGCCGCACGAGACGGAGCTCGTGTCGGCATCCTCCAGCCAGGGAAGCTGCTCGGGCACGAGCACGGTGGGTTGCAGCCTGGGAAACATCGCCAGCGGACAGAGCGCGGAAGTCGCCATTCGGGTCCAGCCCCTCCAGACCGGCCTCGTCGTCAACACGGCACAGGTGGCGGGACAGGAGGCGGACCCCGATCCGTCGCAGAACACGGCGCGCGTCAACGCCAAGGTCACGTTGCCTTCGCTCTACGCGGGACCCGACGACGCGACGGACGTCAACGCGTTCTTGCAGTATGCGCGCCCGCTGGCGGCGACGACGGTCTTGCCGCATGCCGCCCACACCTACGAGGTCAGGATCTACTACGGGAAGACCATCATCCCGTCCACCTTCACGGCCACCCTCGACGGCGTGCCCCTGGGCGGATTCGTTCCCGTCGCCAACCGCTTCCAGAAGGTCACCATCCCGCTGCACCAGGGCGTCAACCTGCTGCAGCTCAGAGTGCTCGGTCCCCGGCCCGGCGCGTGGTTTGCGGCGGACACGGACACGCTCAGGCTGGTCGTGCCCTGAGCGGGCTGCCTCCGAAGCTAGAGCCTCTTCAAGAGTTGGATCTGTCCCGCGTGGTAGATGTCGTGGAAGGCGATCCCGCGCAGGAGCGCCGCCGGGGTCACACGGCTACCCGAAGACGGCCGATGCAGGCCGCGCGGATCGATGGCGCGCGCCACCTTCATGAGGGCGCGATGCTCGGCCCGCAGCAACGCGACGTCCTGGGCCCAGGCGGCCGGCGAGGGCTCGTCCGGGCGCGAGAACCAGTTGCTGCCCTTGACCGCGAACGAGCCCCGCTTGTCGCCGACCAGGCGGCGGCGCACCGCGTATTTCCAGTACGCGGCGTGCACGACGAGCTCCCAGATGCTGTGGCGCCCGGGTCCGGGGCGATGGCAGGCGACGGCGGGGTCGAGTCCCCGGATCGCGCCCCGCAGGTTGGGTCCGTGCCAGGCCTTGCGCTCGAACGCCTCCTCCATCGCCGAAAGCAGCGCGTCCTTCTCGTTGCGCAGGGCCATGCCCGTCCCTCCCCTCACTTCGCGCGCGCGACGTGGACGCCGTCCCACTCCGCAGGCGGCGGGTTGGCGGCGAGCGCGCGCGCGCGCTCGGCCAGCACGCAGCTCGGCGGGTCGGCGAGCTGGGCCTCCAGGATCGTGAGCGCGCCGGCGAAATCGCGGGCCCAGTAGCGCTCGAGCGCGCGCTCGTAGGCCCGCTCCGGCCCGTGGTCCGCGGCGGCGTCCGCGCGCCCGAGGAGCTCGTACACGCGCACGCCCCGCGTCCGTCCCTTCACCGCCACCACGTCCACCAGGCGGAAAGCGAACGCGTCCTTCGTCTCCTCGCGCACGGCCTCGCTGACGAGGACGGTCGTCCCGTAGTGCTTGTTGAGCCCTTCCAGGCGCGCGGCGAGGTTCACGCCGTCGCCCAGAGCGGTGAAGCTCATGCGGTCGGGCGCGCCGAAGTGGCCGACCATCACGCGGTCGCGGTGGATGCCGAACCGCGTGTGCAGGGGCGGCCGTCCATTCCACTCCGGCGACCGGAAGAGGCGCGCCTCCGCCTCCCGGCAGGCCAGCGCGGCGTCGCAGGCGCGCCGGGGATGGTCCGGGCAGGGCGTCGGCGTGTTCCAGACGGCCATGATCGCGTCGCCGATGTATTTGTCGATGGTGCCGTGCGTGGAGTGGATGGCCTCGGTCATGACCTGCAGGTACTGGCCGAGAACGCGCGCAAGATCGTTCGGCGAGAGCTGCTCGCTGAGCGTCGTGAAGTCCTTGATGTCGGTGAAGAGCAGCGTGACGTCGACGATCTCTCCGCCCAGGACGGGCTCCCGCCCCGTCCGGTAGAGGAGGCGGACGAGGTCGATGGGCACGTAGCGGCTCATGGCCCGCATGGCCGTCTTGGCCACCTCGAGGCGCTCGAGCACGGACTGCAGGTCCGCGAACGGCGAGCGCGCCTCCACGGGCGCGAAGTCGAAGTTCTGGATCCGGGCCGTCGTCTCCACCACCTGGCCCAGGCCGCGGCGGACCGTGCGCAAGGTGAGCGCGCCCGCGGCGAGAATGAACACGATGACGACCAGCGACGCCGCCAGCAGGCGGAGGCGCATGCGCGCGAGGTCGCGCAGGTAGAAATCCTCGGGGGCGACGATGCCGATCCGCCAGCCCTGGCTCTGCGGGAGGGCGAGGAAGCTGATCAGGAAGCGCCGCCCGTCGACCTCGACGTCGCCGGCGGCCGTCCTCTTCTCCTCGCCGACGTCGCGCAGGCCGGGTTGGCGCAGGGCCCCCGCCACCTCCGGCGGGAGCGCGGCCGGGATCACGCGCAGGCTGTCGTCGGGCTGCTCCTCGATCCGGTCCGCCGGTCCCAGGCGCGTGATGAGCCGCCCCTGCTCGTCGGCGATGAAGATGCGATGCGGGTCATCGGCGGCGTCGGTGACGGGGAGGCGGGAGACCTCGTCGAGCTGCTCGGTCAGGAGGCCGGCCCGCGCGACCCCCACGAACTCTCCGCGCGCGTCTTCGATCGCCTTCATGACCGTCACCACGGCCCGGCGATGGGTGGGATCCTTCTCCAGATCGGACCAGTGCAGGTCGCTCCAGACCTCTTCGCCGTAGAGACGCCGGGAGGCGGGCGTGGTGAACGTCGCTTCTTCCGTGGGATCGCCGGCCTCTGCCGCGCGCTCCACCCGCAGCGGTACGTCGAGCAGGCCCGAGCCCGGGGCGCGATCGCGCAAGGACACCATCCACCGCCCTCCGGCCGACGCCACCCCGCGCGTGACGAGACGGCCACCCTCCACGTCGCGGTCGAGCACGCGGTAGACGGAGAGCTGCTCGCGGCCCCGGGTCTCGAGCACCATCACGCCCTCGGCGTCGAAGCCGGTGCGACGCGCGCGGGTGAGCGTCAGCTCCGCCAGGTTCGGGCTGTTCAGGACGCGCGAATAGAGGGCCCCTTCCAGCGACCGGGGATCCGCGGGATCCACGGTGCCGGAACGGATCTCCCGTTCGAGCGCCTGCAGCGATTCCACCGCCGGCGCGAAGTGCGCCCTCACGCGGTCTTCGATCCGACGGCCGGCGGCCGTGCGCAGGCTGTCCCCGGCCTGGATGATCGAGCGCCGCGACCCTTCGAGGAGGACGGTGAACAACACGGCTAGCAGGCCCGCCAGCCCCAACATCGTCAGGGCGAAGACCTGGCGGAGCGTCAGGCGCCGGGCAGCCATCGGATCGTCGCGGACTCTATGCCCCGTCTCCGGAGCGGGTCAAGCCAACTGGCCTATCGATTGCACTAGACGCGTGGCGTCACATGAACCACACGCGAGTCCAGTTCGTAAAGTGCTCCATCATGGCCACTTACGCGATGGTCGCAGGACCGTCGCGTGGCCTGGCGGACACGGCGGCCGTGGTGGGGGCACCACTGAGTAAGGAGAGCTGATGAGCGTTCACGTGAGACCGGCGACGCTGCAGGACGGAGTGGCCGTGCTGGAGCTCCTCGAGCAGGTGGGCTACTACCCGGAGCCAATCTCCTTCGCCAAGACGTATCGGAAGACCTTGATCGACCCGCACTTCCTCGTGCGCGTGGCGGAGTCGGAGGACGGGAAGATCGTCGGCATGGCCAGCCTCTCGCTCCGCTGGCAGCTGGGCCTCGGAGGCCTGCTCGCCTGCCTGGACGAGCTGGCCGTCGCGCGCGGGTTCAAGAACGCCGAGCGCGTGCTGCTGCAGGCGACGGTGGGGAAGGCGCGCTCGCTCGGCGCGCGCCGCGTCGCGATGAAGGCGAACGAAGGCACGCCTCCGCCGCGAGCCGCCCAGATCCGCGCCGCCGCGGCCGCGGCGGAAGCCGCGGCCCACGCGGCCGCGTAGCCCAGCCCCCCAAGCCGACCGCAGAGCACGGCGGCGCCGCGTAGCGGCGGCGCCGTGCGAGGGGGGTTTCAGGGGGGGAGTTCACTCCGACCGTGATGGGGAGTGAATCCCCCCGACTTAATACTTCGTCCTGCCATAATCCGTTCGTGTCATCCAACGAGACCTTCGACCTGGCCGGTCCCGCCGGCCGCCTCGAAGCGATCCTCATGCTCCCCGACCAGCCGCCGCGGGCCGCGGCCGTCGTCTGTCACGCCCATCCGCTACAGGGCGGGGTCATGCATTTCAAAGTCGTCTTCCGCGCGGCCAAGGCCCTGCAGGCGGAGAACGTGGCCGCGTTGCGCTTCAACTTCCGCGGGGTCGGACGCAGCGAGGGCGTCCACGACGAAGGACGCGGCGAGCAGGAAGACGTGCGCGCCGGCCTCGACGAGCTCTCCCGGAGGTTCCCCGGGCTGCCGCTCCTGGCCGGCGGCTTCTCGTTCGGCTCCGTGATGGCGCTGCGCGCCGGCTGCGCGGACGCGCGCGCGCGCGCGGTGTTCGCCCTCGGCTTCCCGATGACGATGGTGACGGACCCGGCCTTCCTGGATACGTGCTCGCGTCCGCGGCTGTTCGTGCAGGGCGCGAACGACGCGTTCGGACCGGGCGCGGCCCTCCGCGATCTCGTCTCGAGACTGCCCGAGCCCAAGCAGGCGGTGATCGTGCCCGACGCCGACCACTTCTTCTCCGGCCACCTCGAGGAGATGCAGGAGGCCGTGCGCGCCTGGGCCGCGACGCGGCCGTGGGAGACCCAATGACGGATGCCACCGCGGGGTTGCTGCATCCCGAGCGCACGGCGCTGGTCGTCGTGGACCTTCAGGAGAAGCTGCTCCCCGCCGTCGCGAACCGCGACCGCATCCTGCGCAACAGCGTGCTCCTCCTGAAGCTCGCCGACATCCTCGGGCTGCCCGTCGTCCTCACCACGCAATACAGCCGCGGACTGGGCCCGACGGTGCCGGAAGTCCTCGAGGCCGCGCCCGCGGCCGTCCCTCTGGACAAGGTGAGCTTCGGCTGCTTCGGGAGCCCCGAGTTCCTGGACCGGCTGAAAGGACTCGGGGGACGCAACCAACTCGTCGTGGCGGGGATCGAATCCCACATTTGCGTCGCCCAGACCGTGCTCGGCGCGCTCGAGCGCGGTTACACCGTGCACGTGGCAAGTGACGCCGTGGGATCGCGTTCCGAGGAGAACCGCGCCGTGGGCCTCGGCCGCATGGAACGCGCGGGCGCGCTCCTCTCCAGCACGGAGATGGCCATCTACGAGCTCCTCGGGCGCAGTGACGGCAGCGCTTTCAAGAAGATGCTTCCTCTGCTCAAGTAGCGGAGCGGGCCAAGCGGCGACAAGCCGCGATATCATGCGGGCGGAGAAAACGTGTCAAGGAAACTGCGTCTTGCCATCAATACGGGCGGAGGGGATGCGCCTGGTCTCAACGCCGTGCTGCGCGCGGTCACTCTCACCGCGCTCAACAAGGGATTCGAGGTCATCGGGATCCAGAAGGGCTACCTCGGCCTGCTGGACACGAAGTACCTGGTGCCGCTCACCGCGGAGTCGGTGCGCGGGATCACCCACCTCGGCGGGTCGATCCTCGGCACCAACAACCGCGGCAACCCTCTCGCCATCCGCGTGGTCGAGGGCGGACAGGAGCGCTTCGTCGACGTCTCCGATCAAGCGGTGTCGAACTTCCGCCGCCTGGGCCTGGACGGCCTCATCGCCGTCGGCGGCGACGGCTCGCTCAAGATCGCCGGCGGCCTGTACAAGAAGGGCATCCCGATCATCGGCGTGCCCAAGACGATCGACAACGACCTCGCCGCCACCTACGAGACATTCGGCTTCGAGACCGCGGTGGCCACGGCTACCGACGCCATCGACAAGCTGCACTCCACGGCCGAGAGCCACGAGCGCGTCATCGTGGTCGAGCTGATGGGGCGCTACTGCGGCTGGATCGCGCTCTACTCCGGCATCTCGGGATCGGCGGACGTGATCCTGATCCCGGAGATTCCCTTCGACATCCAGAAGGTGTGCGACAAGGTCATGGCGCGCGAGCTGGCCGGCCGGCACTTCTCGATCGTGGTGTGCGCGGAGGGTGCGATGCCGCTCGGCGGCATCACGTCCACCCTCGGAGCCGAGGTCGCGGGACAGGAGATCCGCCTCGGCGGCATCGCGGCCAAGGTTGCGGCCGAGATCGAGACCCGCACGGGCAAGGAGACGCGCTCGCTCGTGCTGGGGCACCTGCAGCGCGGCGGCATGCCCAGCTCCAGCGACCGCCTGCTCTCGCTGCGCTACGGCGCGGCCGCCGTCCGGCTGGCCGAGGAAGGGCGCTGGGGCACCATGGTCGCCTACGATCCGCCGGTGATGACCGCGGTGCCGATCGAAGAGGCGGTGGCTTCGGTCAAGCACGTACCTCTCGACTCGGACGTGGTGCAAACGGCGCGCGATCTCGGAATCTCGTTCGGCGACTGAGTCCGGCCGCTATCTGCCATCCGGCCGCTCGCGTGGCCAGGGCGAGGGGTGTGCGGGATTCGCTCCGGGCGCTCCGCATAGCCTCGTTGAATATGGCGCTAGGGGCCCCACCCTAGCGCTCAAACAGAGGAGCCTCGCGGAGCGCCCTCCGCTCACCCGCTGTTACCCCTCGCCCAACCCGTGATCGCGAGCGGCCGATCCACCCTGCGGCCGACCCATTCCCCTCTCTCGCTGGCGGGCCGCTCGCGTGGCCAGGGCGAGGGGTGCGCGGGATTCGCTCCGGGCGTCGCGCATGACCTCCTTCAAAATGTGGCGCCTGGGACCCCACCCACGCGCTCGAGCGAAGGAACCTCCAGCAATGGGAGGAGAGACATGCGTGTCTTGTTGTGGACAGGTGCGATACCGACCGGAGCGTGGCGATGACCGAGCATGCAGTGGTGATCGCCGGCGGAGGTCCGACGGGGCTGATGTTGGCCGGCGAGCTGGCCCTGGCCGGTGTCGACGTCGCCGTCGTCGAGCGGCGTCCCAACCAGGATCTCGCCGGCTCGCGCGCGGGCGGCCTGCATGCGCGCACCATCGAGGTTCTCGATCAGCGCGGAATCGCCGATCGGTTCCTCTCGCAGGGACAGGCGATGCAGATCGTCGGCTTCAACATGATCCGGCTGGACCTGAGCGACTTTCCCACCCGGCACGCCTACGGCCTCGCCCTGACGCAGAACCACATCGAGCGGATCCTGGCCGAGTGGGTCGGCGAGCTGGCGGTGCCGATCCATCGCGAACGTGAAGTGACCGGGTTCGCGCAGGACGATACCGGCGTCGACGTCGAGCTGTCCGACGGCCGACGCTTGAGGGCGCGGTATCTCGTCGGCTGCGACGGCGGGCGCAGCCTGATTCGCAAGGCCGCGGGCATCGAGTTCCCGGGCTGGGATCCGACCACGAGCTGGCTGATCGCCGAGGTCGAGATGGCCGAGGAGCCGAAATTGGGCTTCCACCACGACGCCGTCGGCACCCATGCCATGGGCAGGAAGGAGAACGGACACACGGTGGGGGTCGTGCTGGTCGAACGACACGTGGGAGCCACGAACGAACCGACCCTGCGCGATGTCAGCGACGCGCTCATCGGCGTCTACGGGACCGACTTCGGGATCCACAGTCCCACCTGGATCTCCCGCTTCACCGACATGACGCGGCAGGCCGCGGCCTACCGCGACCGGCGCGTCCTGCTGGCCGGCGACGCCGCGCACGTGCATCCGCCGATCGGTGGACAGGGCCTCAACATCGGTGTACAGGATGCCGTGAACCTGGGATGGAAGCTGGCGCAGGTCGTCAAGCAGACGTCGCCGGAGAGCCTGCTCGATACCTATCACGCCGAGCGTCATCCGGTCGGCGCGCGCGTGCTGCAGATGACGATGGCGCAAAGCGCGCTTCGCCGGCCGGACAGCCACACCAAGGCGTTGGGCGCCACCCTCGCCGAGCTCCTCGGCATGGACGAGCCTCGCCGGCGAATCGCTGCGGAGATGTCCGGCCTGGGCGTTCATTACGACCTCGGGCCCGGACATCCGCTGCTCGGGCGCCGCATGCCCGATCTGGATCTGGTCACCGCCAACGGCCCACGGCGAGTCTTCACCCTGCTGCACCAGGCCCGGCCGGTGCTGCTCAACCTCGCGCCGCCCGGCGCCTTCGACATCACTCCATGGGCGGATCGCGTTCAGCGGATCGACGCCGAGTACACGGGTCCGTGGGAGCTTCCGGCGCTCGGGACGGTCACCGCCCCCACCGCCGTGTTGATTCGGCCAGACGGATATGTGGCCTGGGTGGGAGATCCAAGCCCGCGCGGGCTCGCGGACGCGCTCGGTACCTGGTTCGGGCCGCCGGCGGCGGCGTAGCGCACCGGGCCAAACGGGGGAGCCCCTACGCGCGCCCGCTCGGGATACCGCGGCTACTCGCTCTCGGCGCGCCACCACTGGAACACGAGGGCCTGGAAGGCGGAGAGCAGGACGAGCGTGGCATCGGTGTTGATGTACATCGAGACGAACGAGCCCGTGAGCTTTCGAAGCAGGAGGACGAGCGCGAAGCCGGCAAACAGGTTGAGCGCGTAGAGCAGCACGGTCAGGCCGACCCATTCCAGGAGGCGCCGGAGCGCCGGCCGCAGAGCGGACGTCTGGAGGCCCAGGAGACGGCGGCCGGCCACCCAGACGAGCGCGGATGTCAGTGCCACGAGGCCGATCAGGTACAGCGCATCCCCCATCGCGCTCTCAGAGGAGCCCGGACAGCCGGTAGTAGAGGCGAGCCAGCCCTTCCTGGATGACGATCCGCGCCAGCTCCAGGCGACCGTCGGGACTCTGGGCGAGCGGAGAGTGCTCGATGACGGGAGCGGGCACGACCTCCAGCCCGGCACGCTCGAAGAACCGGCGAGCGCGATGCATGTGCTGGGCGCTCGTGACGAGCAGCACCCTCTTGCCGCCGAGCTCACCCATGCGCTGCGCCACCAGGGCCGCCTCCCGACGAGTGGTGAGTCCGCGCCCCTCCACGACGATCGCGTCCGCGGGAACGCCGAGCTCACGCGCGAGGCCGGCCCGCGTCTCCGCCTCCATGGGGCTGCCCTGGTAGGCGGGTCCCATCAGGATGAGGCGTGGGGCCAGCCCGCGACGGTACAGGAGCAAGCCGCCCACGAAGCGGCGGAGTGAAGGGTCCGACAGCACGCCGTCCCGCGTGGACCCGGCCCCGAGGACGACGATGGCGTCCGCGGGTCCCGGCTCGGGCACGCTGTCGAGCCGGCGGCTGATCGCGCCGATCGCGGGCGTAAAGGCGAGCAGCGCAAAGAGTACGAGCGTGAGCGCGCCCAGGATGGAGACGAGACGCAGCGGCGGCCGGCGCGCCATCAGCCGACGTGGATCCGCGGGCGCTCGAGCGGGTTCTTGATCGCCTTGCGCAGGACCTCGCGCGTCACCGGCGCCGTGTCGCCCTCGCCCAGGGCCAGGTAGCGCAGGGCGTGGCCGAGCGGTCCGCCCTCCGCCCATCCGAAGTAGGCGTCGGGGGTGACGCCGGTGAGGTCGCGCACGTGGATGAGCAGGGCCGCGATCGCGTTGGGGATCGCGGGCGAGGTCGCGCGCAGCACGCGGTGGCGGCCGACCTCGTGGCCCTCGACCTGCAGGTCGCCCACGAACTCCGAGGCGTCTCCCTGCTTCACCTCGAGGAAGACGATCGGCTCGCCCTGGTCCAGGCTGTGGTCCTCCCGCGCCTGCTTCTCCTTGGTGTCGTATTCCTCGACCGTGTGCTTGTCCGGGCGATGAGCGATGACCCGTACCCCACGTGGGACCATCTCCGTCACGTAGCGTTGCGCCGGGGCGTCGAGCTGGACCGTGCGCAGCCGGATCTCCAGCGAGCGCAGCGCGCGCGACAGGCTGGACACGACCACGATGCCCACGATGAAGAAGGTCGCGATCTTGATCCCCTCCGGCCGCTCCACCACGTTGGTCACGGTGGTGTAGGCGAAGATGGCGGCCATGGTGCCGTAGAGCCAGCGGCGCGGCGTGCCGCGGTAGGCGAGCGTCACCGCGATCGAGGCCGAGGTCATGAGGAACAGTACCCCCGTCGCGTACGCGCCGCCCTGGGCCTCGACGTCCGCCTTGAACAGGAGCGTGACCACGACGGAGATGGTGAAGAAGACGAGCACGAGCGGCCGCGTGGCGCGCGCCCAGTCCGGGGCCATGCCGTAGGGCGGAAGGTAACGCGGGACGAGGTTGAGGAGCCCGGCCATGGCCGAGGCCCCCGCGAACCACAGGATCGTGATCGTGCTGAGGTCGTAGATCGTCCCGAACACCTCGCCCATGTGCTCGTGGGCCAGGTAGGCGAGGGCCCGCCCGTTGGCCTCGCCGCCTTCCGCGAACGCGGAGGGAGGGATGAGGACGGTCGTGATGAGGCTGCTCCCGAGGAGGTACACGCTCATCACGAGCGCGGCCGTGATCAGCAGCTTGCGCGTATTGCGGATGCGCGCCGCCGGACGCACGGGATCGTCGCCGGGCGCGCCCTGCACGAGCGGCATCACGGCCACCCCCGTCTCGAAACCCGAGAGGCCGAGAGCCAGCTTCGGGAAGAGGAGGAGCGAGAGCCCGATCATCTTCGGCGTGGTGTGATACGTCGAGAACAGGGTCCCCCGCCAGTTCGCGAGCAGGTTCGGATGGCGCAGGACGTCGAATCCGAGGACGGCCAGCAGCACGAGGTTGAGGCCCAGGTAGATCCCCACGATGAGTACGGCGAACCCGATCGCTTCGCGGAAGCCGCGCAGGAACACCGCTCCCAGGAAGGCCAGGAGGACGAGGGTGACCCCGACCTGGTGGTGCAGGACCTGCGGGACGAACGGGTTCTCCACGATGTGGGCGCTCGCGTCCGCCGCGGAGAGGGTGATCGTGATGATGAAGTCCGTGAACGCGAACCCGAGGAGGACGAGCACGAACGCCTTGCCCTTCCAGCGCGGCAGGAGCTCCTCGAGCATGAGGATGCTGCCCTGGCCGTGCGGGCTGTGGGCGGCGACCTGGGAATAGATGGGCAGGGCCACGAACAGCGTCACCAGCACGAGGACGAGAGTGGCCAGCGGCGAAAGGAGCCCGGCGGCGAGGAAGGCGATGCCCGGCTGGTACCCGAGGGTCGAGAAGTAGTCGACACCGGTCAGGCACATCACCTTCCACCATGGGTACGTCGGGTGGGGATGATGGGCGCCCTCCGCGGTCAGCCCATGCAGGAGCCAGCGCAGGAAGGGTGACGAATGTGCCGGCTCGTCACTCATGCAGGTGTGTTCCCTGTTTACTCGATGGGTCCGGTGGGCGCAAGGCTGCCCAGGGACGAAACACGTGGGCGCGGCAATCGATACGGGAAGGCCAGGGCCAGGGCGGCCGCCAGCAGCCCGGCCAGGACGTGCAGGGCGAGCCCCACGGACCAGCCGATGAGCAGCGGGACCACCGCGGCGTAGAAGAGCAGCACGGCGGCGGCGGCGCGCCAGAAGACGCTGCGCGCGCCGATGGCGAACACGCCGGCGTACAGGGCGAGCGCGGCGTGCGGTCCGGCGGCCGACGGCCACAGGCTCTGCGCCGCGCCTTCCAGGGCGAAGGCCAGCACGATCCCGCGCAGGAAGGTCATCGCCGTCCGGCGATGCGCATACAGGTAGGGATAGAGGGCCCCGGCCAGCACGGCGGCCAGGGCCGCTCCCGCCGCCAGGGGCGGGCCGCCCAGCGCCCGCATGGACGCGGGACCGGTGACGAGGAGGAAGAAGGCGGGCGACCCGTTGCGAATCCACTTGGCGAGCCGCGACTGCGGGACGACGCGCCAGTCCAACACGAGGTAGGCGAGATAGGCCAGTGAAGGCAGGAGGGCGGCGAGCCCGCCGCCGTGGAGGAGCCAGACAAAAGCGACCAGGCCCGCCGCCGCCAGCTCGTGGAGACGCGGGGGCGGCGCGGGCGAGGCGTAGAGGAGCATCACGCGCAGGTCCGCCTTCACGCCCGGCTGCAGCGACCGATCCACCCGCCGCTGCAGCTCGGCCAGGAGAGCAGGCAGGGCGACGTCCTCCGGCTGGGCGCGGTAGGGCGCGGGGTCGATGGGCTGGTGATAGCGGACGCGAATGCGCGCGGGCCGGGGCAGGGCCTGGTAGTGCGGCCAGGCCCGATAGGCGCCCGCGATCGTCGCCGGCACCAGCAGCGCGCCCGTCTCCCAGCTCAAGCGGGCCGCTCCCTCGCGCAGGCGCGGCTCCATCCAGCCCGTGCGCGAGCGGTGCCCCTCCGGGAAGAGGCCGACGACTTCTCCGGCCAGGACGAGCGCCTTGGCCCGCTCGTAGGCTTCACGGCCCTTGCCCGGGCGGGTGTCCACCGGGAAGGCGCCGAACGTGCGGATCAACCCGCCCAGCAGGGGGACGCGGAAGAGCGCGTCCCAGGCCATGAAGCGGATGGGCCGCCGCACCTGGAGCGAGAGGAGGACGGGATCGAGATACGACGGATGGTTCGCGGCGACGACGGCCGGACCTTTGGCGGGCACGTTCTCCTCGCCGAGGGAGTCGTAGGTGAAGAGGACCCGGAAGAGGGCCTCGATGAGCGTCGTGAGGACCCTACGCAGGCCGTCCCTCCCTCTCGGCCAGGATCTCCTGCACGCGCGCGGTGTCCCGGCCCAGGGTCCGCATGCCGGCGAGATAGAACGCGCCGGAGACGGCCATGGCCACGAGCGTGAGCAGCAGCGCCGTCTGCAGGCTGCCCGTCAGGACCGACGCCTTGCCGATCAGGATGGGCGAGGGCACGTCGCCGAGCAGGTGGTAGACGAAGATCGACATCGCGATCCCGGTCGCCCGCACCTCGGGAAGCGCGACGTTCACGAAGACCGCGTTCGCAGGTCCGGTATTCAGGAAGACCAGGACCTCCGCCACGAAGAACGCGGGCAGGTACACTTCGGGGCGGGCGGCCGTGAACCCCACGTATGCGAACGGGATCGCCAGCAGCATTCCCACTCCGGAGACGAGGAGGTACGCGCTCGACGTTCGCCGCAGCAGCCGGTCGCCCAGCCAGCCTCCCAGGAACGTCCCGATGAGCCCCGCCCCCACCGTGAGGGCGCCGAACCCCGTGTTGGCGGCGTCCAGCGACATTCCCTTCACGCGCGAGAGGAACGTCGGCATCCAGCTCGCCATGCCGCCGAGCGCGAACGTCATCGCGGACATCCCCAGCATCGTCATGACGTAGGACCGATTCCGCAGGAGCTGCAGGGCCGGACGCAGCTCGAAGCGGTGCTCCCCCGTGACCACGCCGTCGCCGCGCCCGCGCGCCGGCTCCACCATGAAGAACGCGAGCAGCCCGAGCACGATCCCGGGGGCGCCGGCCAGGAAGCAGGCGGTGCGCCAGCCGTGATGCGCGCCCACCGCGCCGCCCAGGATGTAGCCGAGCGCGCTCCCCACCGGGATGGCCACGAAGAAGAACGCGAGCATGCGCCCGCGCCGCTCCCTGGGGAACAGGTCGCTGATGATCGTGGGCGAGACCGCGCCGAAGCCCGCCTCCCCGATGCCGATGAACGATCGGGCGAGGAGCAGGTGGTGGTAGCTGTTCGCGAACCCCGTGGCGATGGTGGCGATGCTCCAGAGGAGGACGCCCGACCCCACGAGGTAACGGCGGGGCCAGCGATCGCCCATCACGCCCGTGAAGGGCGACGCCGCCATGTAGACGAGCACGAACATCGACAACACGTAGCCGGCGCGCGCGTCGTCGAGGCGGAACTCCTGCTGGATGAGGGGCAGCACGGCCGCGATGACGTAGCGGTCGATGTAGTTCAGGAAGTTGACGCCGAAGAGCAGCGCGATCGCAAAGCGGGCCTGCCCGCGGCTGATCGTGGCCGTCATGAGCCGGCCCGCGGACTGGCCGGCCGCGTCCGGCGCTGCTCGGCCTCCAGCGCGCTCCGCACTTGCGTGTACTCGGCGAGGAGCGCCTGCACGAGCGGCTCGAGCTCCGCCGCCGGCCGGTGCGCGCGCTCCTCCAGCGAGGCGCAGAGGTCGTACATCCGCTTGGCCCCCACGTTGCCGCACGTAGAGCGAAGCGCGTGGCCCACTCGGCGCACGGCCTCCGCGTCCGCGCTTCGCACCGCCGCCACCAGCGCATCCAGCCGGCCCGGCGCGGTGGACAGGAAGAGCCCGATCACGCCCTGGAAGAAGCCCGAGCCGGGCGCATCCAGGGCGCGCAGCTCGCCGAGCACGCGGGCATCCAGCCCGGCGCCGGGCGCCACCGGCGCGGGCGGGAGGTCCTCCGCGCTGTCGCCGCGCGGCACCCAGCGGCGGAGGGCGGCGGCCAGGTCTTCGAAGGCCACCGGCTTCGAGATGTAGTCGTCCATGCCCGCGGCCAGGCAGCGCTCGCGGTCCCCGGCGAGCACCCCCGCCGTCATGGCCAGGATGGGCGTGGGCCGCCGCCCCACTTCCGCCGCCCGCAGCCGGCCCGTGGCCTCGTAGCCGTCCATGACGGGCATCTGGCAGTCCATGAGGACGGCCGCGTACGTCTCCGGCTTGAAGGTCTCGACCGCCTCCAGGCCATTGCGCACGCCCGCGGTCCGATAGCCCAGGCGCTCGAGCGTGCGCAGGGCCACCAGGCGGTTGATGTCGTTGTCCTCCACCACGAGCACCAGTGGAGCATGGGCGTCGACCTCGACCGCGGACCCACCGGCCGGTTCGGGAACCGTCACAGCCGCCTCGCCCGCGAGAACGGCGATCACCTGCTCCTCCAGGACGGAGGGCCGGACGGGCTTGGTGAGCACGGCGTCGGGGGCGTCCGGGCCGTCGGTATTCGCCCGCCTTCCGATGGGGGCCAGCAGCACGACCCGCACGGAGCGAGACCGCTCGCGCACCTCGCGCGCGAACACGGGCAGCTCGAGGCCGGGGAGCTCCTGGTCGACGATGACGAGGTCGATGTCGTCGCTGCTCTCGTCTTCGAGCGTGCCCCGCGCGCCCTTCAGGTCGCTCGCGGTGCGGACGATCATCCCCGCCGCCTCGAGCTGGGTGGAGAGGATCCGGCAGACGGTGTCGCTGCCGCAGGCGACGAGGGCCAGGCGCCCGGCCAGCCGCTTGGCCGCCGGCGGTGGCGGAGCGTCGGCCTGGCGCTTCAAGCGGGCGGTGAACCAGAACGTGCTGCCGCCCCCGGGCGCGGTGTCGACCCCGATGCCGCCGCGCATCAGCTCGGCGAGGCGCCGCGAAATGGCCAGGCCGAGCCCGGTCCCCCCGTAGCGCCGCGTGGTCGAGCTGTCGCCCTGGCTGAACGGCTTGAACAGGCGCGACAGCGCCTCCGGGGCGATGCCGACGCCGGTGTCCATGACGGAGAACTGGACCACGACCTCGTCATCCCAATCCTCGGCGACGCTCACGCGTGCGATCACCTCCCCCCGGTCGGTGAACTTGATCGCGTTCGCGAGGAGGTTGTTGAGGATCTGGGCGATGCGGCCGGGGTCCCCGATAAGGGCGCGCGGCACCTCCGGATCCGCGGAGACGGCGAGCTCCAGGCCCTTGCTGGCCGCGCGCTCCGAGAAGCTCGCCACCGCGTCTTCGATCGCGAGCACGGGGTCGAGCTCGATCGTCTCCAGCTCCAGCCGTCCGGCCTCGATCTTCGAGAAGTCCAGGATGTCGTTGATGAGGTCGAGGAGGGCGCGGCCCGACTCGCGGATCATCTCCGCGTATTCGCGCTGCTGGCGGTCGAGGCGCGTGTCGATGAGCAGGCGCGTCATGCCCATGAGGCCGTTCAGGGGCGTCCGGATCTCGTGGGACATGTTGGCCAGGAACTCGGACTTGAGGCGCGACGCCTCGCGCGCCGCCTCGCGTGCCCGCACCAGCACGTCGATGTTCTGCGCCACCACCACCACTCCGTCCACGCGCCGGTCCAGGCGGCGCCAGGGGTGCATGGTCCAGCGGATGAACACCTTCGATCCGTCCCCGAGCGCGAACGGGTCCTCGCGCCGCGTGACCACCTTGCCGTCCAGGGCCTGCTGCAGCGCTTCGTGATAGGCCGCGGGCAGGGCGGGGAAGAGCTCGTCGTGGCGCCGGCCCAGCAGGGGACGTCCGCGCAGCCGCCAGTACTTCAGCCACCGCTCGCTGCAGGCCACGTAGCGGAGATCGCGGTCGAGGATGGCCATGGCCACCGGGGCGTGGCTCACGATGCTGCGCAGCTGCTCGCGCTCGATCTCCACGGCCAGCTCGCCGATCTTGCGGTCCGTGATGTCCTGGGCCGTGCCCGCGAGGCGTACCGCCTGGCCGGAAGCGTCCACGATGGCCCGGGCGCGGACGTGCAGGTGGCGCACCGCCCCGTCCGGGCGCCGGATCCGGTGGTCCAGATCGAGGGCGAGACCTTCCTCGAGCGCGCGCCGGACCGCGTCGTTCAACGCCGGCCGATCCTCGGGATGGACCAGCTCGGTGAAGGCGGCACGCGTGCGGTCGAAGGTCTGGGAGTCCACGCCCAGGATCGCGTACAGCTCGGACGAACACGCCACGCTGTCCGCGCCCACCTGCCATTCCCAGCTCCCGATGTGCGCGATGCCCTGGGCCTCCTCGAGCTGCTGCTCGCGCTCCTGCAGCGACGCGGCCAGGCGCTCCTTCTCCGCCAGGGACTGGGCCAGCTCGCGCGTGCGGGCCTGGACCTGCCTGCGCAGCGCGCGGCTCCAGACCAGCGTGGCGGCGCCGGCGGCCACGAGCGCGGCCAGGCCCAGCCCGAGGGGAAAGGCGAAGTCGCGCCAGGTGCGCCGAACGGGCGAAATCACGAGGTGCTGCTCGACGAGGTGGTTGAAGCGCCCATTCTCGTGCAACCGGTTCAGTCCCTCCCCCACCCACGAGAACTGCGGGCCGCGCCCCTTGGCCGTGGCCAGGGCGTAGGGCACCGACCGCAGCGGCAGCTCGACGAGCTCACCCATCCCCAGGTCGCGCGCGGCCGCGCGGAGCGCGAGGCCGTTGCCCGCGGCCCCGGCGACGGTGCCTTCGCGCACGGCCCGCAGCCCGTCGACGAGGTTCTCGATGGGGACGATCTCGGGCCGCCGCTTTGGATCGATCTCGCCGAGGAGGCTGAAGGTCAGCGTCCCCGGGGCCACCGCGACGCGAAGGCCGGCCAGGTCGTCGATCGTGCGCGGCGCGCGGGAGCCGCCCCCGAACACGATTTCCTGCTGGAAGGTCCAGGTCTGGGCCACGAGGTCGTAACGCTGCGCGCGCTCCTCGGTCAGAGGGAGGCTCACGAGGTCGACCCGGCCCGCGTCGAGGTCCTTCAAAACGGACCACCAGTCCTGCAGCCGCACGTCGACGCCGACTCCGGCCTCGCGGCCGAGGGCGCGGATCAGCTCCACGTTGAATCCGTGGGGCGCGCCTTGAGCGTCGAGGTATTCGTAGGGCGCGAACGTGGCGTCGCCGCCGTAGACGATGGACACGGGCACGGCGCTCCGGGGCTGCGGCGCCGCGGACGGCGCGGTGAGGGCCAGGAGTCCCAGGAAGCCGCTCGCGGCCCATCGCCGCGGCGTGACCGTCAAGACGGTCGGCGGTGATCGCCGCGGGCGGCGGCGGCGTGCTCCCCCCGCGAGTGGTCGCGGGGCTCGGAGCGCGGGACGACGATGGTGAGCGCGTCCCGCAGGCGCTCGAGGGCGGAAGGCTGCACGACGCGGACCTCGCGCACCTTGCGCGCTCCCGCCGCCCGCGCGGCCTCGGTGGAAAGGGCGTCCGTGAGCACGAGGTCCGCCACCTTGATCAGGCGCTTCCACTCCTTGGGGGTGGACCGGAGGTGCGTCTCCACCAGGATCTCGTCGCCACGGAGGCTGCGCAGGAAGACGGACGCGAACGGGAGCACCGTCGGCGAATGGGAGAGGAACAGGACGATGCTGCCCGCGGGGAGGGACGTGATCGCGCGCCGGTCGGTCTCCGCGACTTCGAGGGTCACGACCTCCACCGAAGCCCCCGGGGAGAGCGCGCGCACCGCGGCCACGTGGTAAGGCAACACCAGGGTCAACGCGCCCGCCACCCGCCCGGGATCGCGCGCGACGTCCTCGACGGTGCAGGCGGAAGCGGGGATGCCCAGGAGCTTCTTGAGCTCGTGCACGAGCAGCTCCCCCATCTCCGGCGAGGGGTCCACCACGACCACGCGGTCCGGCGGCGACGCGGCCAGCCAGCGCTCGACGGCGGAACGGATGTCCGATCCCGAGAAACCCTTGCGAAAGGCGGCGTGCAAGGCCAGGCGGATCATCTCGTCGAGCCCCTTGGCCTCGGGCAGCTGGCTCACGCCGGCCCGCCGGACGAACACGCCGGAGCCGCGCTGCAGCTCGACGTGTCCCGCCTCTTCGAGGTCCTGGTAGGCCGCGGAGACCGTGTTGTGATGGACCTTGAGGCGGCGGGCCAGCGAGCGCACGCTGGGCAGCCGCTGGCCGTGAGCCAGGCTGCCGTCGAGGATCTTCAGCTCGAGCTGGGTGACGAGCTGGTCGCGAATGGGCACTCCCCCGCGGCGGTTGAGGACGATCTCCAGAGCCATCCCGGGCGAACCTCTTCTACCGATTGACGGAGTGGGCGGATTATGCCACCGTTCGCGCCGCTCACGTGCGCCGCCGTCGCTGGCTCATCCGGCCCGCTTTCTACACGTTGGTCGTCCTGGTCGGCGTCCCGCTCGCCTTCTCCCAGGTCTTGCTCCGCGGCGCGGCCCAGCCTCCGTCTCCCCCGCCCCCGGGCTACGTTAGGGGCTCGGTGCTCTCGGACGGCCTCCTCCTGCGGACCTGGACGCGCCGGGGATCGGACGCGCGGCCCGCCGTCGTGATCGTGCATGGTCTGGGCGACTCCCTGGAGAGCTACGTGGACCGCGCGGACGTCTTCGCCCGCCGCGGGCACACCGTCCTCCTCCTCGACCTCCGGGCCCACGGGGCCAGCGAGGGCCGGTACACGACTCTGGGCGGGCACGAAAGGGAGGACGTGCGGGCGGCCATGGACGCGCTGCGCCGGGAGGGCCGCGCGGGCGCGGGGCTCGTCCTCATGGGCCATTCGATGGGCGCGGTCGCCGCCCTGCGCGCGGCCGTGGGCCAGCCCGGCGTCCGCGCGGTGGTGGTGGAGGCGCCGTACGACAACTACCGCGCGAACGTCTTCCACCACGCCTGGCTGCTCTACCGGCTGCCGCGATGGGTCCCCATCATTCCGATCACCATCGCCATCGCGGAGTGGCGGGCGGGCTTTCGCGCCGAGGACGTGGATGCGGTGCAAGCCTCCGCCTCCTTCGGCGCGCCCCTCCTCGCCATCGCGGACGGAGCCGATACGCGGATGCCGGAGGCCGTGGTGCGCCGCGTGGCCGAAGCGCACGCCGGGCCGCACCAGGTGTGGGTCGCCCCCGGCGCCGAACACGTCGGCGCCGTCCTCCATCCCGACTACTGGCGCGTGGTGCTCGGCTTCCTCGACGCCGCCGGCGCCTGACGAGGCGCGGGCGGCGTCCGCCCGGAGAGCTCGTCCGCGGTGACGAACCGCGGCTCGATGTCCACGGGCACGCCCTGCAGACGGTCGAGCACGCGCTGCACGTCGGGACGGACGAGCGCGCGCGTGGCCAGCATCTCCTTGGCCTTCGCGTAATCTCCCGCCGCCTGCAGGGTCATGATCTCGCGGGTCAAAGCCGCGACCGCGTCCTTGATCCGGGCCGGCACCACCGTGAAGGTGCCGTCGGGGTTCGCCTTGAACGCGCCCGCATCGATCAGCGTGTTGAGCTGGAGCGCGATGCCCTTGCCGTGGGCCTCGGTGACGCCGAAGCGAATGGAACGGAAACACGAGGCGAGGAACGTCGTGTACATGGTCCGCGCCATTTCGGGGCCCAGGGTCTTCTTGTCCACGAGGTATTGGAGGGCCCACAGTCCGGAGATATCCGCCTTCGCCTCCTCCAGCGCGCTGTAGGTCTCCTTCAGCTCCTGGCGCACGGTGGTGGCGCGGCCGCCGATGGTGATGTTGTGCGGGCCCAGGCCGTGCATCAGCTCGTGCATCAGGATGTGGGTGAAGAAGGCGTCGAAGGCCACGTCCTTGCGGTCGGCGAGGGGCAGGGCGATGCCCGCGATCGGACGCAGCACCTTGTCGAACTTCGCCTCCTGCATGTTCTTCAGCATGACGCGCTTCGAGCCCTTCTCCTGCACGACGCGCTCGTCGTTGGGAAGGTTGTAGGCCGCGGTCTGGACGCCACGGTTGCCGTCGCCCGAGCTGAAGACCACGTTCACCACGCGGATCGGCGAAAGCGCCCCCAGCTTGGGATTGCGGAGCGCGGGATCGACGGGAAGATGGTTCTCGATGTCCTGCAGCTCGGCGCTGAAACGGGCCAGCTTCGCCGTCTCCACGTCGTCGCGCACGGTGATGAAGGCCTCGAAGGCGGCCTTGGCGTTGAACCACTCGTCTTCGTAGACCTCGTAGGGCCCGATGGTGGGCTCGATCGAGGCGTCCAGCTCCATCCAGGCCACGTCGGAGTCGTAGTAGTCGTTGGAGACGAAGGCGGCCGCGCGCCGAGTCAGGAAGTTCTTCAGCGTCGGCTGCTGGGTGAGACCGGCCGCCTCGCGCAGGAGCTCGGCCGCACGCGTGAGCTCGCCCTGGTATTCGAGGCTGTATGGCACGGCGACGAGCGCGCCGTCGGGCCGGCGGCGGATCGTCGTGAAGAAGCCGTGCGCCGCCGTCTGCTCGGCCGCGGGCAGCGACTTCATCCAGGCCTCGACCTCGTCTTTGGTCGCGCCCGCGGGATAGAAGTTGCCCGCCTCCGGCTTGGCGGGCATGCCGGGCACGAAAGGCGCGTTGTGGTCGAGGCGCGACCACGGGCCCTTGTTGATCAGGAAGTAGTGCAGGCGCGCGCGCCCCAGGGGCGTGGTGTCGGCGAGGAGCTGCATCAGGAGCGCCTCGCTGCCCGCCCAGGATTGGCGCACGAACAGCGGATCCAGGATCCGCGCCGCCTCCACCAGCCGGGCCAGCGCCTGTCGCTCGTTCGCCGGGAGCTTGGAGATGTCCGCCCCGATGGGCACCGGCGCGAAGCGCGCGGCCATGGCCTCGAGGCGGGCGGCATCGGGGAGTGGCGCGGACGGCTTCGGCTCTTCGCTGGTAGCGGCGCGGGCCATGGTGATCGCGATCAGCGCGACGGCCGCGATCCGGGCACCAGACAAGGGGTCGCTGGCCACGTGATGTCCTCCTCGCGGGCGGAATCGGCCCGTTCCGGCATCATCCCTTTGCCGGCGCGAAGGTGTCAACGGATTGAAGCGATTGACCTCCGCTCGTCGCGCGCGTAGCGTGGAACTCGGCAAAGGCCCGACCATGGCCACCTGTCCTACCTGCGCGCACCTGGCCGCCGAGGGACAGCGGTACTGTCCCTCTTGCGGGACGGCCCTGGACGTGGACGGGCTCCCGACCGGCACCGCCCCGCGGCCATCCTCGCGCGTGGACCGCGTCCCGCTCTCGCGCCCCCCGTCCTCTCGCGACGGCTCCCGGTCGCCGTCCCCTGCGCGCTCTCCGGCGGCCCACAGCACCGCCGCCACTACTCCGGCCGCGCCGCCTCCCCGCTTCGTGCCCGGCGCGCTGTTCGCGGACCGCTACCGCATCGTCGCCCTGCTCGGCCGCGGCGGTATGGGCGAGGTCTATCGCGCGGACGACCTGCGGCTGGGCCAGGCCGTCGCCCTGAAGTTCCTGCCCGAAGCGCTCGCCGACGACGCCGGCCGCCTCGACCGTCTCTACAACGAGGTGCGCACGGCCCGCCAGGTCGCCCATCCCGCCGTGTGCCGCGTCTACGACATCGGCGAGGCGGACGGCCAGCACTTCCTCTCCATGGAGTTCGTGGACGGGGAGGACCTCGCGTCGCTCCTGCGCCGCATCGGCCGCCTTCCCCAGGACAAGGCCATCGAGATCGCGCGGCAGGTCTGCGCCGGCCTCGGGGCGGCCCACGAACGGGGTGTGCTCCACCGCGACCTCAAGCCCGAGAACGTGATGCTGGACGGCCGCGGCAAGGCGCGCATCACCGACTTCGGCCTGGCCGGCCTGGTCACGAGCATCCAGGGCGACGACATCCGCTCGGGAACTCCCGCCTACATGTCGCCGGAGCAGCTCGCGGGGCGCGAGGTCACCACTTCCAGCGACGTGTACGCCCTCGGCCTCGTGCTCTACGAGGTCTTCACGGGGAAGAAGCCTTTCGCGGGCCGGACGCTGGCCGAGATCACGCGGCAGCACAACGAGGGCACGCCCGTGAACCCGTCGCAGATCGTGGGCGACCTCGATCCCGCGGTGGAGCGCGCGATCCTGCACTGCCTGGAGCCGGACGCGCGGCGACGGCCGCAATCCGCGTTCGCGGTGGCTGCCGCCCTGCCCGGTGGCGATCCCCTGGCCGCCGCCCTGGCCGCGGGCGAGACGCCCTCTCCGGAGCTGGTGGCGGCGTCGGGGGCGCTCGAAGGCGTGTCGCCTGCCGTGGCCTGGGGCCTCCTGGCCGCCATCGCCGTCAGCGTCGCCCTCGCCCTCGTCCTGGTGCGCCGTGTCCAGCTTGTCGGGTATGTCCCTCTCGACAAGCCGCCGCAAGCGCTGGAAGACCGCGCCCGCGAGGTGCTCGTGGCCCTGGGCCAGGAGCGGATGCCGGTGGACTCCGGCGTGGGGTACTCCGTCGACTCCGAATACCTGCGTCACGTCGAGGCCCGCGAGACCAGGACCGACCGATGGAACGTGCTGCGCAAGGACCGTCCCGCGGTCGTGCGCTTCTACTATCGCCAGAGCGACCGGCCGCTCGCCTCCACGAGCCTCAGCACCCGCGTCTCCTGGAACAACCCGCCCATCACGTTGTCCGGGATGTCGGGAGTCGAGCTGGACCTCCAGGGACGCCTGGTCGGCTTCTACGCGACGACGCCGCAGCGCGAGGAGGAAGCGCCCGCGCCCGCGGCTCCCGTGGACTGGTCTCCTCTCTTCACGCAGGCGCGCCTGGAGGCCGGGCGCTTCCAGCCCGTCACGCCCCTCTGGACGCCTCCCTTCCACAGCGACGCGCGCTCGGCCTGGGTGGGAACGGACGCGGCTCGTCCCGAGCTGCCCCTGCGCGTGGAGGCCGCCGCCTACCGCGGCAAGCCCGTTTTCTTTCAGCTGGTCTGGGAGTGGACGCGGCCCGAGCGCATGGAGGCGGCCCGCCTCCGCCCGGGCCAGAGCACGGCCAGCCGCTTCGCGGTCGCGATCCTCCTCGTCGTGACCGCCACCGCCCTGCTGCTGGCGCGGCGCAACCTGCTCCTCGGACGCGGCGACCGCGAGGGAGCGCGGCGCCTGGCCGCACTCGCGCTCGCCGCCGAGCTTTGCGGCTGGCTTCTGGGAGGCCACCACGTCGCCGAGATCGGGGGCGAGCTGATGCTGATCATCCGCGGCCTCGGCGTCTGCCTCCTCCTGGCCGCGGTCGTTTGGATCCTCTATCTCGCCATCGAGCCGTACATCCGGCGGCATTGGCCGGACATGCTGGTCTCCTGGACGCGCCTCCTGGCCGGCCGCTGGAAGGATCCCCTGGTGGGACGCGACGTGCTGCTGGGCACGGCGGTGGGGGCCCTGGGCGCGATGGCCATCCCGTTCGTCCGGACCATCGTGCTGCGATGGTTCTCCCTGCCGCCGCTACCGCCCTACGGCGCCGAGGAACTGGACGTGACGCTGGGCCTGCGCTACGTGCTGACGGCCCTGGAAGGCATCGCGGTGGGCACGCTCGCCAATGCCATGTTCCTCGTGCTCGTCCTCATGGTCCTCCGGCTCGCCCTGCGCCACGATGCGCTGGCCGCGATCGCGTTCATGGTGACCATCAGCCTGCAGTCGACGATCCAGTCACCCCTGCCCTTTGCGGCGGCTCTCGTCCTCAACATCCTGGGCGTCGGCCTTCCCCTGTATCTCGTCCTGCGCCAGGGTGTCCTGGTGACGGTCGTCGCGCTGTTCGTGGCCGCGCTGCTGAGCTCGATGCCGGTGCCACCGTCGCTGGGCCACTGGGCGGCGGACGGAATGGTGGCAGCGCTGCTGGTGGTGTCGGCTCTCGCCCTCTACGGGTTCCGGACCGCGCAACGAGCCCAGCCGGCGTAGCACGTCTTCGTCTCGCTGAATTCTCAAGTCAGGGGGGACACTCACACAACATCAGGGTGGGTGTTCGCGACCCCCCTGAAACCCCCCTCGCAACGCGCCGCTGCTACGCAGCGCCGCACATCTGGCTTACTTAGTCAGGGGGGGCACTCACACAACATCAGGGTGGGTGTTCGCGACCCCCCCTGAAACCCCCCTCGCAACGCGCCGCTGCTACGCAGCGCCGCCTTGCTCTGCGGTCGGCTGGTCTAGAGTTCCAGAAACTTGGGGACGCGTGTGAGGTTGCGCGAGCCCGTCGACGTGACGAGCGCGACGTCTTCGATGCGCACGCCGCCGAGCCCGAGATAATAGAGGCCCGGCTCCACGGTGACCACGTGGCCCGCGCGCAGCACGGACTTCCGCGGCGAGATCGACGGCGGCTCGTGGATCTGCAGGCCGAGGCCGTGGCCGGTGCCGTGGAAGAAGCCCTGCATGCGCCCGTCGCGCATCCCCGTCGGGTAGCCGCGCGCGGTGAAGAGGTCCTGGATCTCGCGGTGGATGGCCGAGCCACGCGCCCCCGGCCGCACGCGCCGGTGGCCGAGCCGTACCCCCTCGTTCACGAGCGCGTAGACCTCCTGCAGCCGCGCGGAGGCGCGGCCGCGCACGACCGTGCGCGTGAGATCGCCGAAGTAGCCGGTCTTCTCCGAGCGCGGGAAGATGTCCATCACGATCGGCGTGTGCGCGCGAATGGGCCCGTGGCCTTCCTCGTGCGGGTCGACGGCCTGGTCACCGGGCGCGCAGATCGTGTGCGCGGGCACGCAGGCGAGGGCCATGATCCGCTCGTTGACGGCGGCGCGCAGGTCTTCGGCCGTGAAGCGCCGGCCCTCGCGGCGCAGCCAGCCGTCGCGGCCGATGCGGGTCGCGCGCAGGGCGGCCAGGCCCGCCTCCAGCCCCGCCTCCGCGGCGCGCAGGGCGGCCGTGATCGCGCGGACTTCGTCCGGCCTCTTCAACTCGCGCTCCGGCCAGAAGGGATCCGGTCCTGTCTCCAGGCGGATCCCGCGCTCATCGAGGTCCATGGCCAGCCCGAGCGGGAAGCTGCGCGGGACCTCCACCCGCCGGACCTCGAGCGCGCGCAGGACACGCGCGATGACGCCGGCGGGGGTGGCCGTGCGGCCCGCGGCCTGCTCCGCCTTCGCGTACACGGACCACGAGCGGACCTCGTCCACGCGGGCCTGCGCGCGGGCGCGGTCCATCTCGAGGTCGCTCATCACGAGGATGCGGCGGCGGCCCTTCTGGATGAACAGGAAGGGATCGGGAGCGAAGAAGCCCGTCGGATGGAGGATGTCCGCGTCGGTCTCGGACGCGGCGTAAAGCAGCCGCGCCGGAGGGCGTCGCTCCGGGCTCATCGCGAAGATGGCGGCGACGCGGTGGGCTCGCCCTGGCGCCGGTCGAGCATGGGAAGGAGGGCCAGCCCGCAGGCGGCGCCGAGGACCTGGAGCGCGGAGCGCCAGTAGTGCCAGGGCTCGAGCGACTCCGCCGCCGCCATCATCAGGAAGAAGCCGGCCAGGGGGATCAGACGGCGGTCGTGCACCTGCAGCCAGCGCATCACCGTGACCACGGCCGAGGCCACGAAGATCCCGGCGACGAGCTGGGTCATGCCGGTGCGGGAGCGGCCTCGACCTCCACCAGGCAGTCGTAGAAGGTCGCCCCGCCTCCCATGTCCGTGAGCTCCTGGCTGGTCACCGCGTTCGCGTTGTGGCCGCCCGGCGAAAGCTTCGGCCACCAGATGGAGAGCCCGACGGCGACGCCGGGACGGGCCGCGTCCGAGACCTCGGCCCGGGCCACGAACGCACCCCGGTCGTTGAAGACACGCACGGTCTGGCCGTCTTCGATTCCACGCGGCTCCGCGTCTTCCGGGTGCACGAAGACGATCGGCTCGCTCTCCCGCCGCATCAGTGTCGGCTGCGCGGAGAACGTCGAGTTCAGGAAGTGATGCGCGGGCGGCGAGATGAACGCGAGCGGATAGCGGCGCGCGCGCTCGGGCGCGCTCCGGGGCGTCTCCCGCGGCGGGATGTAGTGCGGCACGGGATCGAGTCCGTCCTGGGCGACGCGTTCGGAGTAGATCTCGCACTTCCCCGATGGCGTGGGGAATCCTCCCTCCGCGAACGGGGCGTAGGGATCCGGCACGCGGAGGCGGATCGTCCCTTCCCGCTCGAGATCCTCGAAGGAGAGGCCGGCCAGGTGTGGGTGCTCCCAGCGCAAGGCCTGGCGCGCCATCTCCTCGTCCGAGTCGCGCAGGGCAGGATGGTCGAGTCCCATGCGCGCGGCCAGCCGCCGGAAGACGTCGGTGTTGGCCTTGGCCTCGCCCAGGGGAGCGATGGCCGGACGATTGAGGCTCAGGTAGAGGTGGCCGTACGACTTGTGGATGTCGTATTGCTCGAGGGTCGTCGGCGCGGGCAGCACGACGTCCGCGTAGTCCACCGTATCGGTCTGGAAGAGATCGTGGACGACCGTGAAGAGGTCCTCGCGCGCGAAGCCGGCCCGGACCTTCTCGCTCTCCGGGGCCACCGCCAGCGGGTTGGAGTTGTAGACGAAGACCGCCTTCACGGGCGGCGCCAGCGACTCGTCGAGCAGGATGCGCCCGATCTGGCTCATGTTGAGGAGCCGCGTGCCCGGCGGGGCGAGGTCGGGCCGCTCCAGCGCCGGCGCGTTCGTGGGGAATGTGCCGGAGCAGGAGAGCAGGATGCCGCCCCCCGGATGGCGCCACGATCCCGTCACCGCGGGCAGGCAGGCGATGGTGCGCACGGCCATGCCCGCGCCCGCGTGCCGGTTGAGCCCGTAGTTCAGGCGGATGGCCACGGGCTGGCGCGTCGCGCACTCGCGCGCGAGCCATTCGATGTCCGCCGCCGCGAGCCCCGTCGTCTCCGCGGCGCGGGCCGGCGTCCATTCGCGCACCCGCTCGCGCAAGGCGTCCGCGCCGACGGTGTACCGCTCCAGGTAGTCGCGGTCCTCGAGGCCGTCACGGAAGACGACGTGCATGAGGCCGAGGGCGAGCGCGCCGTCCGTCCCCGGCATGAGCGCGAGGTGACGGTCCGACATCTCTGCCGTGCGCGAGCGGAAGGGATCGATGGTCACGAGCATCGCGCCGCGCCGCCGCGCCTCCTCGATGAACGGCCAGAGGTGGACGTTGGAGCTCACGATGTTCGCGCCCCAGGCCACGATGAGACGCGAGTGCACGACCGCTTCGGGGTCGAAGCCCATGGCCTTGCCGAGCGTCGTCTCGAGCCCCTTGAACCCCGCGCTGGCGCAGATCGTCCGGTCCAGGCGGCTCGCCCCCAGCGCGTGGAAGAAGCGGCGGTCCATGCTGCCGTACGAGAGGAGGCCCATGTTGCCCGCGTACGAATAGGGCAGGACGGCCTGGGCGCCGTGCTCCGCGATCACGCCACGGAAGCGATCCGCGACGAGGTCCAGGGCCTCGTCCCAGGTGATGCGCGCGAAGCGGCCCTCGCCCTTGCGTCCCACGCGTTTCATCGGATGCAGGATGCGGTCGGGGCTGTAGACGCGCTCGAGGTAGTGGTTCACCTTCGCGCACAGAAAGCCCTGGGTGAAGCGGTGCTCCGGATCGCCACCGATGCCGACGGCGCGCCCCCCCTCGACGTCCACCGTCATCACGCAGGTGTCCGGACAATCGTGGGGGCAGACGACCTTGAACGTCCGGCGCCCCGGCGCGCCCGCCATGACCTCGGCGCTCATCGCGCCGCGCCCTCGGGCAGGATCGGTGTCGGCTTGCCGCTCGCGTCCACCGCCACCAGGACGACCTCCGCTTCCGTCACCTTCACCTTCTCCCCGCGGCCCGCCCCCCAGCGCTCCGCCTCGACGCTCACCCGCACCGTGATCGAGGTCCGCCCCAGCCGCACCATATCCGTGTAGAAGCTCACGATGTCGCCCAGGAAAACGGGCTCGTGGAACTCGACCTCGCGCATGGCCTTGGTCACGAAACGATGGGCCGCGTGCTTGCGCGCTTCCACCGCGGAGGCGAGGTCGACGTTGGACAGGATCACGCCCCCGAAGATGGTGCCCAGGGCGTTCGTATCCTTGGGCAGGAGCAGGACCTTGATGGCGGGGATGCGCTCGTCCGGCATGAGCCAATATACTCCGCCCTCGCTCCGTCGCCGCCATGGATGCCCCCGCGCCAGCCCCACGCGATCCCCCGAAGGCGCGCCTCTCGCGCGTGTGGGCCAACGTGCTCCTGGCCCTGGTCTCGATCGTCCTCACTCTGGGCCTGATCGAGGCGGGGATGCGGCTCGCGCTGCGCCACGCCGACGAGTCCGTCGCGACCCAATATACGGAAGCGGACCCCGTGCGCGGCTGGCGCCACCGTCCGGGCGCGAAGGGCCGGTTCGGCCAGGCCCAATACGTCATCAACTCCCGCGGCCTGCGCGACGTGGAGCACGCGCCCGCCCCCGCCCCCGGAGAGACGCGCCTGCTGCTCCTCGGCGATTCGTTCACCGAGGGGTTCAGCGTCGCGCTCGAGGACGGGGTGGCGCGCGTCCTGGAGCGCGACCTGCGCCGCGACGGCTGTGCGGCCGAGGTCGTCAACGGAGGGACGGTCGGGTACAGCACCGACCAGGAGTACCTCTTCTACCGCGACGAGGGCGTGTCGTACGCCCCGCGCGTCGTGGTACTCCTCTTCTATTACAACGACATCCTCTACAACGCGCGGGGGGCGGTCCCGGGCGGCGTGGCCAAGCCCCTGTTCACGTTCACGGGTGGCCAGGCGCGCGTCAAGAACTATCCGCTCCCGCCCGCGCCGGAGGCGCGCAAGGAACGGCCCTGGCGGGGATCGGTGGCGCTGACCTTCTTCCGCGAGCGGCTGCGCGACGGCGCGCCGCGCCTCTACGACGCGCTGGCCCGGCTGCGGTTCTGGTCACGCATGCGGCCCGGGGACGTGCCCCTCGAGATGCAGGTCTACGACCGCCAGCCGCCCGAGCCCGTCGTCCAGGCCTGGCTCCAGACGGAGCACCTCCTGGCCCTCCTGCATCGCGAGGTGACGGCCCACGGCGCGCAACTGGTCGTCGCCTACGTCCCGAGCAAGATGGAGGTCAGCCGCCGCGACTGGGAGCTCACCCGCCGCCGCTATCGCATCGACGAGAGCCTCTGGGACCGCGGCCTCGTGGCCCGCCGGCTACAGACGGCGGGCCAGCGGCTGGGAGTGCCCGTCCTCGACCTCACGGATGGCATGTGGGCGGAGCACGGCCGCGCCTATTTCGCGCAGGGCGGCCACTGGAACGCCCGGGGGCACGCCGTGGCGGCCGAGGAAATCGCGCGCTTCCTGCAGGACACGAAGCGCCTCGATTGCCGGTCCGCGCCTCCCTGACGTTTCGTACCCATGTCGCGTTTTTCCAATCCTTCCGGAAGCCATCGAGGGGAACATGGAGCCCATCCAGGAGGTCGAATGAAGAGACTCACGGCCATCGCCGTCCTCGCCCTCGTGACCGCGGCGCCCGACTCCGTCCCGGCCGCGGATACGGTCGAGCAGCGCTTCCGTTGGCTGGCCGGATGCTGGGCGGGCACGAAAGGGACGACCTCGTTCCAGGAGCAGTGGACGGTCGCCTCGCCGGACCTGATGCTCGGGATGAGCTTCACAACCAAACAGCCCGATGGTGGTCGCAGCGCCAATAAACCCCAGAAGCCGACCGAGTTCGAGTTCCTGCGCATCGAGTCGAAGGCGGGCGTGCCGACCTACATGGCGCAACCGCAGGGCGTGCCGCCGACACCGTTCGCGCTCAGTGAAAGGGACTCGACGGCCGACACCGCGATGTTCGTGAACATGGCGCACGACTTCCCCAAGCGCGTCGCCTACAAGAAGGTGGACGCCACGTCGCTCCTGGCCTCGATCGACGCCGGCCCCAAGGGCTCTCTGCGCATCGAGTTCCCCATGAAGCGCGCCGCCTGCCCGGGAGCGGGCGGGAACTAGCGCGGCGGCGCCGCCAGCATCCAGGCCGTCATCTGACCGAGGCGGCGGCGGAGCTCGTCGGGCGAGGACCCGGCGAAGGCGAGGAAGTCGCGGATCATGTGCGACTGGTCGAAGTAGCCGCTCTCGCCGGATACCGTGACCAGCGGGACCTCCGGCTCGGCGATCACGCGGGCGGCGGCGGCCTGGAAGCGGACGAGGCGGGCGAACACCTTCGGTCCGACGCCGACTTCCTCGCGGAACAGGCGCTCGAGGTGGCGGCGGCTCGCGCCGGCCTTCGCGGCCGCGGTCTCGACGCGGAGGTCGCCTCCGGACTGTTCGATGGCGGCCAGGGCCGCCCCCACGCGCGGATCGCGGCGCGCCCGCACGGGGACCCGCCGGAGCAGCGCCTCCTCCAGGCACGCGATCGCGGCCGGGGCGCTCTCCGCCTCCTGGGCGCGCCGCATGGCCGCGTTCAGCCACGGCATCTCCAGCGCCTCCGCGTCGGGGATCGCGTCCGCGTAGACGTGCTGCGGGCACCCGAGGAGCGCGTACGCGCCGTGAGGACGGAAGCGGACGGCCACCACGTCCGCCGCCCCTTCGGCCTGCAGCACGACGGGGGCGCGCATCTGGCCGACGAACAGCCGCTCCGCCTGGCGCTCCCCGCCGTTAGCGGCCGTGTAGCGCCGGAAGGGCCGCTCGCGGTGGACGATCAGCTCGCTCGCGCCGTCGGGCAGCACCGGCTGAGGAGAGGCCTCCCCGCCCGATCCGCGCAGGGCCCAGTACGCGCACACGAACGGCCGCAGCGCCGGATGCGGCGGCCATTCGCGGTAGTCCATTGCCGCTAGGGGGTCGGAGACGTCGCCGTGGTCGTCGTCGCGTCGGGCGGGGGCGGAGGTGCCGCGTCGCGCACCAGCGGCCGCCGCGGCAGCCGCTCCGGCCTCATGGCCGCGTCGTAGGTGAACGCGGCCAGGACCACGGCCGCCTGGATGAGGTCGTTCTTCTGGAGACGGTCGTACACGTCGAGGTTCGTATGGTGGGTGCGCGTCTCGTAGTCCGCCTCGTCCTGGATGAACTGGAACGCGGGCAGGCCGACGGCGTCGAACGGGAGGTGATCGGTGCCGCCGGTGTGTCGGAGCGTGACCGTGGTCGCGCCCAGGTCGTGCAGCGGCCGCAGCCAGGCCTCGAAGATGGGCGCCACCGCCGCGTTGCGCTCCGCGTAGATGCCGCGGATCCGGCCCGTGCCGTTGTCGACGTTGAAGTAGGCGGAGAGGCGCGCGTGATCGGGCTTGGTCGTGACGGGGCCCGTGGGGTCGCGGCGCAGGAACGAAGGCAGGTCGCGCTCGCGCGGATCCGGCGTGCCTTCGCGCGTCCCGAAATGTTCGGCCACGTACGCCTTGGATCCCAGGAGCCCTTCCTCCTCGCCGCTCCAGAGGGCGATGCGGATGGTGCGGCGCGGCTTGATCTCCAGCGCCTTCAGGATGCGCACCGCCTCCATCGCCACCGCCGAGCCGGCGGCGTTGTCGGTGGCGCCGGTGCCCGCGTGCCAGGAATCGAGATGGGCCCCCAGCATGACGACCTCGCCCTTCTTGTCCGTGCCCGGGATCTCCGCGATCGTGTTGTAGGCGGTCGGATCCTCGTCGTGGAAGCGCGCGCGGACGTCGAGCTCCAGCTCGACGTCCACCTCGCGGTCGAGAAGACGGGCGAGCCGGTTGTATTGCTCCGCCGCCATCACCAGCGACGGCACGCCCGGGTCCTCACCCTTGACGTAGGAGCCGCCGCGTCCCACGAGCACGATGCCCGCGTCCGTCGGGCTGCCTTCGATCGTGGCCAGCGCCTTCTCCGCCACGAAGAACGGCCGGAGGAAGCGCCCCAGGCGCGTGCGCCGCGCCATCGTTTCCCGGTCCACGGGAGGCCGGCGGGCCGGGGCCACGTCGTAGCGCGAGAGGTCGTCCAGCTGCTGCTCGGAGTAACGGAGGAACTGCGCCTTGTCCGGGTTCGCGGTGTCCCGCGCCTCGCCGAGGAGGACGATGCGCCCCGCGAGCTGGCCGCGGTACTTCTCCGCGTCCGCCTCCGAGTCGATCCGCACCTTCACGACCTTGCCGCGCTTCGGCCCGTCCGTGCCCGGCGTGTAGCCGCGGGGCACGGCCAGGAGGGTCGCGGCCGAGGGCTTCACCATCTGGACCACGGCGCGGTCGAACGACCAGCCGCGTCCGAACTGGAACCCCTCGAGATGCGCGTTGGCGAGGCCCCACGACTCGAGCCGCTGGCGCGTCCAGTCGTTGGCTTCGCGCATCTGGGGCGAGCCCGTGACGCGGGGACCGATGACGTCGGTCAGATAGCCGACGGTGTCCATGACCTTCGAGTTCGTGAAGCCCTCGTCGCGGATGCGCGTGACCATCTCGAGGTCGACGGCCTCCTCCGCGGCGGACAGGGGCACGGCGGCGGCGGCCACGAGGGCGAGAGCGAGGAAGGAGCGCGTGGACATTCGTTCTCCGAGGCGGCGGCGGCCGCGTAGATGGAAAGACCGCCAAGCTAGCATCGGGGCGCGGCCAGGGTCAACGGCCCCTCAGTCGGCTTCGACGGTGAAGAGGTGGCTCTGGCGGGGCCGGAGGGCGACGAACAGCCCCGGGTCGCGGACCTCGTCTCCGGTGCGGCGGTAGGTCGCACCGTCCATGCGATCGAGCAGCCGATAGTTGCGGCCGGCCTCGAAGCCCACCGCCGCCAGGGGCACGCGGGCCCAGGCCGGCTCTCCCCGCAGGTTCACGACCACGACCAGGCAGGGACCGCCGTCCGGCCCCTCCTCGCGCCAGCCGAAGGCCACGAGGCCGTCGAAGCTGCGATCCCCTTCTCCGGAAGACCGGACGTCGAGCGGCACGAACTCGCCGTGGTGCAGCGTCGGATCGCGCAGGACGGCCAGCACGCGTGCGTAGAAGGCGCGCACGGTGTCGTCGTCCGCTTCCTCCGGACGCCGGCCAAGCTGCACGGGCAGCCGGATCCGGCGTCCCTCGAGCTGTCCCTCGTGGATGAGGCGCAAGCCGGGGGCGAGGGACGTCACGAGGGCGGGCCCGAAGCCGTCGGGGACTCCGAACGCCGCCGCCGCCCGCGGCTCGTCGTGGTTCTCGAGGAAGCGGGCGCCGCGGTCGCGGAATTCGGGCTCGGCCCCCAGGTGGCCACGCACGCCCGGGGCATCGCCCGCGTGCAAGCGGTCGTAGAGCACCTTGTCGTACGTGAAATCGAAGCCCTGATGCTGGAGGTCCCACTCGCGATCCCAGTAGGCCTCGGCCATGAAGACGAATTCGGGATACCGCTCGCGCACGGCGGGGATCGCCTCCGTCCAGAAGCTCTCCCGGATCCAGTCGCTGCCGATGCGGTCGCCCCAGGTGCGCTCGATGACGTCGGGCAGCAGGAGCATGGCCATGTCGCAGCGCACGCCATCGCACTGCAGCGCGATCGCCTGGAGCTGGTTCAGCATGCCCGCGCGGCCGGGGCGATGGCCGTAGTCCACCTGCGCGGTGTCCTGCCAGGGCGCGAAGTAGGGGTCACGCCCGTGCGCGATGATGAGGCCGCCACGCGTCCGGAAGAAGGCCTCGGGGTGGCGCGCGATGTCGTCCTCGGAGCCGCGCACGTAGGCGTGGGGACTCTCGGTGAGGAGCGCGTGGTCGGTCGCGGTGTGGTTGGGCACGAAGTCGAGCATCATGCGCATGCCGTAGGTGGCGAAGCTCGCACGCAGGGAAGCGAGCGCGGCCGGACCGCCGAGATCGGCGGAAACCTGGTAGCGCGACACCGCGTAGGGCGATCCGATGATGTCGCCGTCGGTGAGGTCGGGCAGGGCGCGCCGGTAGTCCACGCGCAGTCCGGCGTCCGTTCGCGCGAGCCGGATGGCGGCCAGGCCCGTGGTCCACACGCCCATGAGCCAGACCGCATCGAACCCGAGCCCGGCGATGCGCTCGACTTCCTCGGGCGGGATGGTGTCCAGGGTGAGGCGCTTGCCGGCGCGCGCCGACAGCTCGCGAACCCAGACACGGGTGTTGATCTCGTAGAGGAGAGGATGCCGGGGCCAGCCGTTCGCCATTGAGAGAGGCTTATAGCAGAGATCGTTGGCGGCGACGCGGGCTCCAATGTGACGGTCACCCATGCCTCACAAAAACGAAAGCGGCCGCGGAACCCGACTGAGGTTCCGTGGCCGCCTTCCGCAACGCCGCCTACGTCCCCGACTACCGCACGCGGTAGCGGTACTCGTCGCTGGCGCGCAGCGCGCGGACGAGGTCACGCTGCGTCCATCCGTCACGCACGACGCGCGCGGTGTACTGGCGCAGTCCGACGGCGTCCGGCTCCCGGCCCAGCGTGCTGAGGTAGGCCTGACGGACCATGGCCGCCGCCTGGGAGTTGTAGTACCCCGAGGAGCTACGGCGGATGTCGCTGTTGTCATAACGGCGATATCCGTAGTTGCCGTATCGGCCGTTGTTGGCCAGGCCACGCTGCGCGTATTCCTGGCTGCTCAGCAAGGATCGGCGGACATCCGCCTCGGTCCAGTTGTCGTACATCATGCTACGGGTGTATTGCGCGAGACCCGAGGCATCCGGCTCGCGCTGGAGGATGTCCCGATAGGCTTGGCGGACGATCCGCTGCGCTTGCCATTGGCTGGAGTACGTTCGCGACTGTGCGGGGTAATAAGTGCCCTGGGCGAATACCGCACCACCCAGTCCGGCGTTGAGGATGAATCCGGCGACGACCGCCGTCTTGATATTCATGCCTTCCCCCTCCGTTCGTCGGATAAAGCGGGTCGCTGAGGGCCCGCACGGTAGGCTTATTCAAGATGCGTTCCAGCGCGTGGCTCTGGGGAGAATTTGCCTCTCGTCAAGCTCCTCGGTTACCGGGGTTTGCGAGAACGCGCTTGTGATATTCCGTCACCGATGGGCACCTTCCATGGATCCGTGCATGTTCGTCTCCAGCAAAGGACGGACGGTGCTGCTCAGAGTCGTCCGGTGAGCGCGCGGAACGCGAGACCCAGGTAGGCAACGGACGTCCGTACGACCTTCATCTTGCTCTTCCCCACCCGCCGGCTGCCGTCGAGCACCATCGGTACCTCGGAGATGCGCAGCCCCAGCCGCGCCGCGCGGTAGAGGATCTCCACCATGCACTCGAACCCACGCGTCGTGATGAAGGCGTCGCCGTGGCGCTGGCGCAGGGCCATCAGGGCGGAGGCCTGGTACACGCGGTAGAAGCTGCTCAGGGTCGCCAGCCCGCTGAGGCCGAGGGCCTTCTTCATGAGGCCGTTCGCGATGTGGCTGAGCCCCACGCGATGGAGGCTCGTGCCCTTGATGCCTCCTCCGTAGAGATAGCAGGAGGCGAGCGCGATGTGATCGCCCTCCTCCCAGACGCGGTGGATGAGGCGCGGCAGCACCGAGGCGTCGCTCGTCTGGTCGCCTTCGAGGGTCACCACGAGGTCGAGCGGATCCGCCGTCTGCAGCACGTGCAGGAAGCCGGTCCGGAATGCCGCGCCCGGACCCTTGTTGCGATCGTGGCGCACCACCTCCACGGGCAGTCCCGCCGACGCCGCCTTCGCGCACGCGTCCGCGGTGCCGTCGGTGGACCCGTCGTCGACGACCACGATGCGGTGGCGCTGGGCGAGGGGCTCGACGCGCTCCACGATGGACGCGAGCAGTGCGGCCATGTTGCCCGCCTCGTTGAAGGCGGGCACCACGACGTGGATCACAGGAGGCCGGCGCGGACCATGACTTCGCGCTGCCAGGCGATCGTACGTGGCAGCCCCTCCTCGAGGGTGATCCTGGGCGTGTAGCCCAGGACGCTGGCCGCCCGCCGGTTGTCGGGGATGCGGCGCTGCACGTCTTCGTATTTGCCGAAGGTGGCCAGGGGCACCTTGTGGAGGCGCGGCTCGTCGTCGCGGACGAGGCCCCAGACCATGCGGGCCAGGCCCTCGATCGTGATCTCGCGGTCCGCGCCGATGTTGAGCATCTCGCCGTCCGCCGCCGGCACGTCCACCGCGCGCACGAATCCCTCCACCATGTCCGACACGTACGTGAAGCTGCGCGTCTGCTGGCCGGTGCCATGCAGCTCCAGGGGCTCGCCCTTGAGGGCGGCCCCGATGAAGACGGACTGCGGGCCGCCCCACCACGTGATGTTCTGCCGCGGGCCGTAGCCGCCGAAGAGGCGGAGGATCACGCCCTCGAGCTTGTGCCGCTCGCGGAAGGCCAGGAGGGCCTGCTCCTCGAACATCTTCGATATGGCGTAGCTCCAGCGGCGCACGTGGGGCCCGCCGATCACGGACACGCTCTCTTCCGAGAAGGGGACGTCGGGGTTCCTCCCGTAGCAGTCCGAGGTGGAGGCCAGGACCATCCGCCGCACTCCGTGATCGCGGCACGCGCGCAGCACGGCGAGGCCGCCTTCCCCGTTCACGACCAAGGTGTCGAGGGCGTCGCCGTAACGGGGGATCTTTCCCGCCGCCAGGTGCACGAGCGCGTCGGCTCCCTTGGCCACCGTGGCCAGATCGCCGCCGTCGAGGATCGTGCCCCGATGGAAGCGGAAGCGCGGATGGCCGTCGAGACTGGCCAGGTTCTCCAGCGAGCCGTGCGAGAGGTCGTCCAGCCCCGCCACGTCGTCGCCGCGGGCGATCAGCCTCTCGGCCAGGTTCGAACCGATGAAGCCGGCGACGCCGGTGACGGCCACCTTCAAGCAGACCTCCCTTGCGGGAAACGCCTTCGGCTCGCAAAAGAGCGCGATTATAGCCGCACGGCCCGGGGACGCGTGCTAAGGTGGCAGTGGACGCCGCTGCACTTGCTGCGGGTTTCTGCTACAGTCCGTCGGCCCCGGCTGCCGCGCCCCGGGGCTGAGATCTGGTCGCCGGAGGATGGCGACAACGGGCGGTCGGGAAGTTGATTCTGGAGAGACGGCCATTTCGAACAAGGTCTTTGTCGGAAACCTGAGCTTCGACGTCACGCGCGACGAGCTGATCCAGGCGTTCAGCGCCGCGGGCAAGGTCGTGGACGCGAAAGTCCCCACGGACCGCGAGACCGGACGCCCGCGCGGGTTCGCCTTCGTGGAGTTCGAGGACGACGACGCCGCACAGAAGTCGATCAGCCTCATGAACGGGAAGGACCTCAAGGGCCGTCCCCTGCGGGTGAACGAGGCCGAGAACCGGCCGCCGCGTCCTCCGGGCATGGGCGGCGGTCCGGGCGGCGGCGGCGGATACCGGCCCGCGGGCGGCGGCGGCTACCGTCCGGGCGCCGGCGGCCCTCCGTCCTTCGCCGCACCGACGGGCGACTTCGATCCTTCCTTCGAGCGCGGCCGGCCCTTCAAGACGAAGGGCAGCCGGCGGAACATCCGCCGGCGCAAGCGCGGCTTCGATTAGGACGTCGTCCCCGCCTCCCCCCACCCGCACCGAAGACGTCGTCGACGTGCGGCACGGCGTGGAAGTGCGCGACCCGTACCGCTGGCTCGAAGACGGGGACGCGGAAGAGGTCCGCCGGTGGTCGGAGGCCCAGGGCCGCCACACGCGGGCCGCCCTCGACGCGATCCCTTTCACGGCCGCGATCCGCGAGAGGCTGCGCGTCCTCTTCTCGATCGGCCTCGTCTCCGCGCCCGCCATCCGCGGCGACCGCTATTTCCATCAGCGGCGGACCGGCGATCAGGAGCAGCCGGTCCTCTACCTGCGTCAGGGCCTCGAGGGCGAGGACCGGGTGCTCCTCGATCCCGCGCGTTTCGCCGAGGACCGCACCTCCGCCCTCGACTGGTACTACCCGAGCGACGACGGCCGCCGGCTGGCCTACGGCGTGTCCGAGGGCGGAAGCGAGAAGAGCGTGCTGCGGATCCTCGACGTGGACACGGGTCGTGACCTCGCCGACGTCATCCCTTTCACGCGTGCCTGCTCGCTGGAATGGCGGCCGGACGGGTCCGGCTTCTTCTACACGCGTTATCCGGAGCCGGGCTCCGTGCCTCCCGGCGAAGAGAACTACCGCCGCCGCGTCTACGAGCACGTGCTCGCGCGAGACTGGCGCGAGGATCCGCTCGTCTTCGGGGCCGATCGCCCGCCCGAGGACTGGGCCAACGTGCACCTTTCGCCGGACGGCCGCTGGCTCGCAGTGTCGGTGTCGCGTGGCTGGACGCGGACCGACGTCTACCTGCGCGAGCTCGCGTCCCCCGACTCCCCGTTCGTGACGGTGATCGAAGGACTGGACGCGATCTTCGGCGTCGACCTGCGCAACGACCGGCTCTATCTCCAGACCAACCTCGACGCGCCACGCTCCCGGCTGGTGGCCGCGGACCTCGAGACTCCCGGCCGAGAGTCGTGGCGCGACGTCCTTCCGGAAGGGCCGGACGTCCTCGAGGGGACCGCTCTCATCGGGGACTGGATCGTGGCCGTGTGGCTCCGCGACGCCTCGTCGCGTGTCACCCTCCATGCCCGGGACGGCACGCTCCTCCACGAGGTGGCGCTACCCGTCATCGGGAGCGTGGCCGGTCTCACCGGAGAATGGGACGGCCGTGAGGCGTTCCTGGGATTCACGTCCTACGCCGTTCCTCCGACCGTGTATCGCCTCGCCCTCCCCGATCCCGCCCTGGGGCTATGGGCGCGCGCGCCGGGCGAGGTCGACGCCGATCGCTTCCGGGTGCGCCTCGTGCACTACCCCTCGCGCGACGGCACCCTCGTTTCCATGTTCCTCGTCGACGCGCGCGATCGTCCCACCGACGGCCGAGGGGCCGCGCTCCTCACCGGGTACGGCGGCTTCAACGTGAGCCACACGCCCGCCTTCGGCCGCGGCGTGATCCAGTTCCTCGAGAAGGGGGGCCTCTACGCGGTGGCCCATCTGCGCGGAGGCGGCGAATACGGCGAAGACTGGCACCGCCAGGGCATGCTCGACCGCAAGCAGAACGTGTTCGACGATTTCCTGGGCGCGGCCGATTTCCTCCTGGAGCAGGGGCACGCCGGGCGCGGCCGTCTCGCGATCATGGGCGGCAGCAACGGCGGCCTCCTCGTCGGAGCCGCGCTGACTCAGCGGCCCGGGCTCTTCCGTGCCGTCGTCTGTCAGGTCCCGCTACTCGACATGGTGCGCTACCACCTCTTCCGCATCGCCCGCCTGTGGATCCCCGAATACGGCTCAGCGGACGACCCGGAAGCCTTCCGGTGGCTCTACGCGTACTCCCCCTACCACCACGTCCGCGACGGCACGCCATATCCGGCCGTGCTCATCACGACCGGGGAGTCGGACAGCCGCGTGGACCCGCTTCATGCGCGGAAGATGGCGGCACGCCTGCAGGCGGCGACGTCTTCGGACCATCCGATCCTCGTGCGCGTCGAGACGCGGGCCGGCCACGGACAGGGAAAGCCGCTCTCCAAGACGCTCGAGGAGTGGACCGACGTCTGGGCCTTCCTGTTCTCCGAGCTCTCCCTCGCCGTCTGATCCGCGGACGGAGTGACCCGGCGCGGAACGCCGATGGATTAACATTCGGCCGCGATGGGACCCCTCCTCGGCCTGCTGATCCTGGCCGCCGCTCCCGTTCGTCCCTTCGCCGAAGAGCGCCTCCTGCTGGACCGCCGCCTGGAGACACTGCGGCGGATGCTGCCCGACGGCGCGAACCCCACCGGCGACGTCGCGCTCCTCAACGACCTGGCGCGGGCGGCGGGCGTGGGCTTCGACATCCGCGCCCGGGCGCCCTTGGAGAAAGGCACGGACGGGGACGTGCCCGTCGACGTCACCGGGACCGCGCGCTTCGCGGAGATCGATCGCTTCTTCCGCCAGGTCGCGCTCTCCGCGCGTCTCATCGACGTGGAGACCCTCAACCTCTCCGCCGGACCGGGCGACGGCGTGCGGGTCGCCGCGCTCCTCCACTTCCCGTACCGCCCCCTCCGCACACCGCTGCCTCCGCCTCCGGAGGGGCTGCGCACGCGCCTGGGCGAGGTGGCGCGGCCGGTGGCCGACCAGTTCCTGCGTGATCAGGCCCTGGCCCTCTCGAAATCGGAGGCGGTGGCGAGCCTCCGCCGGACCCGGCGCAACCCGCGCCTGTTCCTGGCCGAGCTGGCCGCCATCGTGCGGGACCGGCCCGTCGTCCTCAAGGACGCCATCGTCGGCGACGAGTTCGTCGTTCGCGGCCTCACCGTCGGCGAAGGCCCCATGCGCGCCCTGGAGCTGCGGCTGGAGCGCGGGTTCTTCCGCGTGGCCGAGGTCCTGATGGCTCGCGCGGGCGCCTGCCATCGCTTCGAGGCGCGAGGACGCAGCCCGATCGTCGGCATCGAGGCGGAGCTGCCGTTGCCCGCGGTGGACGATCCGTTCCGCCAGGACGATGCGCCCTGCGTGGTCGACCGCGACGGAGGCGGCGTCACCGTGCTGCGTCCTCCCCCGGTCAAGACGGCGCCGCGCGGCCGCCCCCCCGCGCCGGCCCGGGGCGCCCTCTCGTTGCGCTTGCGCGACATGGACCTTGCCGACGTCTTCTTCGTCCTGCACCTGATCACCGGCCAGGCGTTCCTGGTCGACGAAGACGTCCGCGGGCGCGTCAGCGTCGAGGCGAGCCAGGTCGCGCTCGACGACGTCCTCGCCCTCCTGGCCCGCGACGGCGTCGTCGTCTCTCCGCCCGGACCGCTGCGCCGCGTCTCGCGGAGCACGACGCGCGCGGTGCTCGCCGCGCCCACGGGCGAAGGCACGCCCATCACGTTCGCGCTCAAGCGGGCGGCGGTCGGCGACGTCCTGGCCGTGATCGCGGAAGCCGACGCCGCGGCCCCGCCGCCCCCACGGTTGAGCGGGCGGATCAGCCTCTGGGCCAGCGAGGCCCACGTGTCGGACGTCCGTGCCGCCGTCCTCCAGATGGCGCGGGCCTCGGGCGCGCCCAGCGGCGATGCCGATCCTCCCGCGACGCCTTCGACGGAGCGGCGCCTGCTCGTGCGCGCGGACGAGCTCTCGATGAGCGAGTTCCAGCTCGCGGGTCTCGCCTCGGCCGGCCAGGGCTGGACCGCCTTCGCCTACGCCCCCAACGGCGTGCTCAACGCCTACAAGCGCGGAGATCGCCTCGCGGACGGCACCACGACCGAGGTGCAGTCGACGGACGTCATGATCACCACGGAAGAAGGGCCGCTGCGCATCGCGCTGCCCGAGCCCGGCCGCTGAGCGGGCGCGCCGTGGCCCGCGCCCCAAAAAAGAGGCCCGGGGGAAACCCCCGGGCCTCACGTCATCTCATTGGGCACTGTCGGCCCGACGCACCATTGCGGTGCGCCTATTATTTTTTTGGAACGGGGCCCTTCTAGAGGCCCCCTTCGGAGTCCGGTGGACCGTCTTCCATCGGCACCTCCGTCCATTCGTACGGCGCGTTCACGGCGATTACGGCCTTACGCTGCGCCACGCTACGCTTGCGACACGACACTCAGCGACACGTTACGCTGCGGCACGACACGTTTGCGCGTGCGTCTACGTCTGTACGAACGCTGCGACAACGCTGCGAATCCGGCAACGGCGGACGCGAGCGCGGGCGGCACGCCAGCGCCGGGAAGACCGGAGCGTCGACGGCACGCTGCCTTCTCTTCCCAACCGCAATATCGGCCGCGTGAGAGGGGCTGTCAAGACGAAAGTCTCCCGATCGAGAAATGCGCTTGCGGCGCCGTCACCTCACGAGGTGATATTCCTCTTGACGCGCGAGCACCCATGAGGCGTTGCCGTCAGCGCCTACACTGACATCCTCTTCCTGTGCGGAGCGCACGGGCTGGCCGCCCCATTCCGGAACGGGCGTCGTGGCCTGCAGCTCGATCGAGAACCACGTCGAGGGCAGGACGAGGACGTCACCGCGTCCCGCAATCGCTTCCTGGCGGTCCCAGAGCCCGATGATCGGCCCTGCGCCATGCCCGTGGTCGCCGATCGGGTGGGTATAGATCGTGCCGTCGATACCCGCCGCCTTCATCGCGCCCACCGTGTCCGCGAAGATCTCGTTGCCGGATCGTCCCGGGCGCAGCCGCGCGCGCAGGAGGTCCTGCAATCGGTTCGAGTTGAGCAGGGCCGCGCGCAGCCCGGCCGGAGCCTCCGTCTCTCCGCTCCGCAGGACGTACCCCACGTGCTGCGTATCCGTGGCCAGGCCCATGGCGTAGATGCCGAAGTCCGTGTGCAGGTGGTCGCCGCGCTCGATGACAGTGGCGCCACCCTCCGCCAGGACGGGCACGGGATTGTCGGGGCCTCCCTGCCCGCGGCGCTGCACGGTGACGGAAGGGGCGAACCACTCGCCGAGCCCGAGATCGTTCACCTGCTGCCGTAGCCACCACACGACGTCTTCGGTGGTGGTGCGGCCCGGCGTGATGACCTCGCTCGAGAACGCGCGCGCGATGAGGGCGTGGCTGGTGGCCATGAGCTGGCGGTACACGGGCAGCATCTCGGGGACGCGCGTGGCGATGTAGTCGAGGGGCAGCCCTTCCGCGCGCACGAGACGCGAGGTCCAGGGGCCGAGCGCGGACTCGAGCTGCTCGCGCTCGCCCGCGGAGAGGCCGTCCGAGAAGGCGTGGGTGTGCGAGACGTCGATGGCGATGGTGGCGGGCTTGCGCTCGTCCACCAGACGGCGCAGGAGGCCCCACTGCGCCGCGCCCATGAGCTCGCGGCCCTGGGCGTCCGGGTCCCGGTAGACCTTGTAGAGCCCGCCGCTGGAGCCGCCGCCCAGGGTGAGCCGCTCCACGCCCTCTTCGAGGCCGCGGTCGTGGAAGACGAGGATCGTGCGCCGCCGCGCGGCCAGGACCGACGGCGAGACCAGTGAGAAGAAGGCCGGATCCTCGTTGTATTCGCGGCAGGCGACGATCCACATCGCGACGCCGTGGCGCCGCATGAGGGCGGGCAGCACTCGCTCCAGCCGCGCCTTCAGCCATTCCTGGCGGATGCGGTCCTGCTCGCGCAGCGGAGGCAGGCGCGGCGGCATCGGCGACGCGGGCGGAGCGGCGGCGGCGGACGCGGCCAGGGCCGCGACGAGGGAGAGGAGGAGAAACGCGCGAGCGCGACGCGGCATCGGGAGACCTCCGTGTAGACGGGCGAGCCCGGCCGCGCCTTGTACCATAATCGGCTCGATGGAGGATCGGCGCTGACCCGCTCGCACGCGCAGGCCGTGCTCGCCGTGCTCGGTCCCGTCCTCCTCGCTCTCGCCGTGGCCGGCGTCGCGCGCCGGCGCGCGCTGCCGGCCGTCGCCTGGCCGGACGAGGTCATCTACCTCGTGGGCGCACGCAACGTCGTGGAGCGCGGGACCCTCGATACGAACTTCTACCTGACCTACAGCCTCCTCCGGCGCGGCTATCCGCACCGCGACGTGCACATGCCGGGCTACGTGCTCGCCCTCGCCCCCGCCGTCGCCGCCCTCGGCCCGACCCTCGGCGCGGCCGCCCTGCTGAACACGATCCTGTTCGCGGCCCAGGCGGCGCTCGTGTACGCGATCGCGCGCGCCCTGCTGGCCGAGCGTATCCAGGCCGTGACGGCGGCGGCGCTTTTCGCGGTGCTCCCGCCTTTCCCCGGGTACCTCTTCGTGGCCTACCCCGAGCTCGTGGTCTCGTTCGTGTTCCTGGCCGGCCTCGCCGTCCTCGTCCACGCGCGTGGGATGCCGGGCGCCGTGGCCGCGGGCGTCCTGTACGCCCTGGGCGCGCTCTTCCGCGAGACGCTGCTGCTGGCGCTGCCGCTGTACCTCGTCCGCCTGCCCCCGCGCGCCCGTTGGCGGGCGTTCGTTCCCGCCGCCGCGGCCACCCTGTTCCTCGTCGTGATCCCGCTCGCGGGCCAGCGCGCGGTGCACCCCAACGGGCTCTACCCGAGCGCGCTGGAGGAGGCGCGCCGGTCGGAGCAGCCGCTGGCCGCGCTGGCCCAGGCCGTATTCGGCAACGTCGGCGCCAACCTGCGCGCCACCGCCCGCCTGGACCCGGAGACGAGCGCGGAGGACGCGGTGCTGGCCTTCATCGTCGTGCTGGCGGCGGCGGCCGCACTGGGTGCGCGGCGCCTCTCTCCCGAGGCCCGGCGCCTGGCCGCGGCCGCCTTGCTCTCGCTGGCCCTCCTCACTGCCGCCGTCCTGTCCCTGTACGTCGTGCGCGAGCGCGGCGGCGTCTGGGGCGGCGTGCGTGCCTACATGGCCTGGATGCCGCTCCTCCTCGTCTTCGCGACGCCGCTCCTCTTCGCGCCCCGCCGGCACGCGCTCGCCGTGGGCATGGCCGTGGCGGTGGCCGCGGCCGCGGTGTCGCTGGACCTCTGGCAGGTGCGCTTCTTCAATCGCTACAAGGGCTCGGACCACGAGGACCAGGCCCGCAACGCGGCGTACCTGTCGCGTTACCTGGATTCCTACCATCCGCAGCGCATCGCGTCGCGCTCGTTCCTCTACGGGTACGAGCACTACCCGGTCGAAGTCATCTGGTCGCTGCCGCGCGACGGCCGCGAGCTGGCCGCGCTGAACCAGGCCATCTCCTACGAATTCCTGGCCCTCCACGAGAAGAGCGCGCTCGTCCCCGTGCTCCGCGACAACCCGCGCTTCCTCCGCATCAACAAGGAGGATCGCGGCGCCGAGTTCCTCATCTGGCGCCGCTTGTACTGAGGGCGCCCCGTGCTAACCTCTGCCCCCCATGCCCAAGCTCGTCTTCACCACGAACGACCTGCGCGAGTTCGAGCCGGAGCTGGCCGCCCGCCTGGAGAAGGAAGTGCGCGACGGAGCCGCGGACGAGCCCGCGGACAGCGCGCTGGAATGCCGCATCGTCGAGCGGCACGCGGAGCGACCGCAGATCGCGGTCCACATCGAGGGCAAGGACTGGGTGGTGTCGTTCGCGGTGACGACGCCGGCCGCCGCGGGCGAGCTGAAGATGGCCACCAAGCGCGCGTTGCGCGACCGCAGCCGGCGCGCGCCGTATCAGCGCGGCAGCCGTCGCTAGGGACGTCTCCCCACCGCGGCGGGAGACGTTCCTAGTGGGCCGGGACTACTTGACCTCCCAGATGTCGCCGGCCTGGAGCAGCTGCGTGATCTCGCCCTTTCCGCGCTTGGCCACCGCCTGCTTGAGCTGCTCGTTCATCGAGCGCTCGTAGGGCGGCGCATCCACGGCGCGCAGGACGCCCATCGGGGTCGGGAAGCCGGGCGTCGCGTCCATGCGCGAGAGCAGGAAGGCGTAGGCCGGGTTCGGATGGCGCTCGTCGTGCACGATGAGGTCGGCCTCGTTGAAGCCCTCTCCCAGCGTCACCACCTCGAGGTTGATCCCGTTCATGCGGATGCCGCGGTCGTGGTTCTTGCCGAAGATGAGCGGCTTGCCGTGCTCGAGGAGGATGGTGTGGTCGTCGCGCACTTCGCGTTCGGTGAGGGTCTCCCAGGCGCGGTCGTTGAAGATATTGCAGTTCTGCAGGATCTCGATGTACGCGGTGCCCTGGTGGGCGGCCGCCCGCTTGAGCGTGGTCTTCAGGTGGGCCTGGAACACGTCCACCGACCGCGCCACGAACGTCGCCTCCGCGCCCAGGGCGAGCGAGAGCGGGTTGAAGGGACGGTCCACCGATCCGTACGGCGTGGACTTGGCCTTCTTGCCGAGCTCGGACGTCGGAGAGTACTGCCCCTTGGTCAGCCCGTAGATGCGGTTGTTGAAGAGCAGCACCTTGAGGCCGATGTTGCGGCGCAGCATGTGGATCGTGTGGTTGCCGCCGATGGACAGCGCGTCGCCGTCACCGGTGGCGATCCAGACGTCGAGGTCGGGCCGGGAGACCTTGAGGCCGGTGGCGATGGCGGGCGCGCGTCCGTGGATGGTGTGGAAGCCGAAGGTGTTCATGTAATACGGGAACCGGCTGGAGCAGCCGATCCCGGACACGACCACGAACTTCTCGCGCGGGATCCCGAGGTCCGGGAAGACGGACTGCACCGCGGAGAGGATCGCGTAGTCCCCGCAGCCCGGGCACCAGCGGACTTCCTGGTCGGTCTGGAAGTCCTTCTTCGTGTAGACAGGCGGGAGAGTCGCGGTGGTCACGCCAGCACCTCTTCGATCTTGGCTTCGATCTCGGACTGCTTGAACGGCTTGCCCTGGATCTTGTTGAACCCTTCCGCGTCCACGAGGTACTTGGCGCGCAGCACCCACAGGAGCTGGCCCATGTTCATCTCCGGCACCACGACCTTCTTGTAGCGCTTCATCACGTCGCCGAGGTTCTTCGGCAGCGGGTTCAGGTGGCGCAGGTGCACGTGCCCGATCCGCCGTCCCTTCGCGCGTGCGGGGCCCAGGGCGGCCGTGATCGCCCCGTAGGTCGAGCCCCAGCCGATGAGAAGGAGATCGCCGTCGGCGTCCCCGGCGGGCACCACGTCCGGCACGTCCTGGACGATCGCGGCCACCTTGGCCGCGCGCAAGCGGACCATGCGCTCGTGGTTGAGCGGCTCGTAGTTCACGTTGCCCGTCACGTCCTGCTTCTCGAGGCCACCGATGCGGTGCTCCAGGCCGGGCGTGCCGGGGATCGCCCACGGGCGCGACAGCGTCGCGGGGTCGCGCTGGTAGGGATGGAACCCCTCCGGCTCCGTCCGATAGTGCACCGGGATCTCCGGCAGCTCGGCCGCAGTCGGGATCTTCCACGGCTCCGCGCCGTTCGCGAGGTAGCCGTCGGACAGGATGATGACGGGGACCATGTATTTGATGGCGATGCGGCTCGCTTCCATGGCCATCCAGAAGCAATCACCCGGCGTGGCCGCGGCCAGCACCGGCACCGGCGCTTCCGAGTTGCGGCCGTAGAGGGCCTGCAGCAGATCCGCCTGCTCGGTCTTGGTCGGCAATCCCGTCGACGGACCGCCGCGCTGGATGTCGCAGATCACGAGGGGCAGCTCCGTCGCGATGGCGAGGCCGATCGCCTCCATCTTGAGAGCCATGCCGGGGCCGGAGGTCGTGGTGAGGGCCAGCGCCCCCCCATAGGCGGCGCCGATCGACGACGTCACCGCCGCGATCTCGTCTTCGGCCTGGAAGGTGATCACGCCGAACTCCTTGAACATCGAGAGCTCGTGCAGGATGTCGGAGGCGGGCGTGATCGGATAGCTGCCCAGGAAGAGCGGGATCCCCGCCTTCTGCGACGCCGCCACGAACCCCAGGGCCAGGGCGGTGTTGCCGCTGATGTTGCGGTATATGCCCGGGCTCAGCTTGGCCGGCGGGATCTCGTAGCTCGTCTGGAACGCCTCGGTGACGTCGCAGTAGGTGTAGCCCGCCTTCATGGCGAGCTTGTTGGCCTCGGCCAGGACGGGTTTGCTGCTGAACTTCTCGTCGAGCCACTTGTGGGTGCCGTCCATCGACCGGTTGTAGAGCCAGTAGCACATGCCGAGCGCGAAGAAGTTCTTGCACCGGTCCATGCTCTTGGCGTCGAGGCCGAGCTCGCTGAGGGCGAGGCGGGTCAGGCGCGTGAGGTCCACCTTGAAGAGGCGGTAGCCGTCGAGCGAGTGGTCCTCGAGCGGATTCGTCTTGGCCTGGGCCTTCTTGAGGTCGGAATCCTTGAAGTCGTCCGTGTTGACGATCAGGATCCCGTTCGTCTTCAGGTCCGCGACGTTCGTCGCGAGGGCGGCCGGGTTCATGGCCACGAGGACGTCCACCATGTCCCCGGGCGTGAAGACGTCCCGCGACGAGAAGTTGACCTGGAATCCGCTCACCCCGGGCAGCGTGCCCGCGGGAGCCCGGATCTCGGCCGGGAAGTCGGGGAAGGTGGCGAGATCGTTGCCGAAGAGGGCGGCCGTGTTGGTGAACTGGCTGCCCGTGATCTGCATGCCGTCGCCGCTGTCTCCGCAGAAGCGGATGACGGCCTGGTCGATCGTCTCCTTCCTCTTGTGGCTAGGAGGGACTTCCGTGCTCGTGGCCATGGACCTCGAAACCTCCGTGTGAGAGGACTCCAACCCGGGATTATAGCGCCGCCGTCCGGGCCACCCAACCGGAGGCCCGGGAGCGCGGGTGGGAATGCTCGCAGGCTGCTGCTGCGGCAGGCTTTGCCCCGCGGTACCCTGTGGCGGTTGTAGAGTGGGATCCTTGCGCGTCGCTTCCTGGAACGTGAACTCGATCCGCGTGCGCCGCGAGCGCCTGCTGCGCTGGCTGGAGGCGCACCAGCCCGACGTCGTCTGCCTGCAGGAGCTGAAGGCCACGGAAGCGCAGTTCCCGTTCGAGGCGATCCGGGCCGCGGGCTACGACGGGCCGGTCCTGGGCCAGAAGACCTACAACGGGGTCGGAGTCCTCGCGCGGCGCGGCATCGCCCTCGAAGACGTGCGCGCCGGGCTCGACGACGGCACGGACGATGCGAGCGCGCGGCTCCTCTCCGTCCGTGCCGCTGACACGCGGATCATCACCGTGTACGTGCCCAACGGCCAGGTCGTCGGATCCGAAAAATACGCCTTCAAGCTCGAGTGGTTCCGGCGGCTGCGCGCATACCTGGAGCGCCACTACCGCACGTCCGAACCGCTCGTCCTCTGTGGCGACTTCAACGTCGCCCCGGACCCGCGGGACGTCGACCGCCCGAAGGAGTGGGAGCGCAGCGTCCTCTTCCATCCCGACGTGCGGGCGGCCCTGCGCGAAGTGACGGATTGGGGCCTCACCGACACCTTCCGCCTCCATCATCAAGAGGGCGGGTTCTACACGTGGTGGGACTACCGCATGCTCTCGTTCCCGAAGAACGACGGGCTCAGGCTCGATCTCATCCTGGCCACGCCGCCGCTGGCCGGCCGCTGCCGCGAGGCGTCCATCGATCGCAACGAGCGCAAGGGCAAGCTCGCCTCCGATCACGTGCCCGTCCTGGCCACCTTCGCGGAGAACTGAGGCGCCGCTCCCCCACCCGGACGCGGACCTGGCCGTCGTGGGCGCCGGGGCCGCGGGCCTCATGGCCGCGATCTGGGCCGCGCGGACCGAGCCCGGCCGCCGTGTCGTGGTCCTGGACGGCGCGCGCGTGCTGGGAGCGAAGATCCTCGTCTCCGGCGGTGGACGCTGCAACGTGACCCACCACGCGGTGGACGAGACCGCCTTCAACGGATCGACGCCGGCCGCCATCCGCAAGGTGCTGCGTCGCTTCGACGTCGCGCGCACGATCGCGTTCTTCCGCGAGCTCGGAGTGGAGCTCAAGCGCGAGGAGACGGGCAAGCTCTTCCCCGTCACCGATCGCGCGCGCACGGTGCTGGACGCGCTGCTCGGAGCGGCGCGTGCGGCCGGCGTCGTCCCGCGGCATCCGTTCCGCGTGACGACGCTCGCGCGCGAGGGAGAGGTCTTCGCCCTTTCGTCGCCGCCTGGCCAGACGATCCGTGCCTCTCGGGTCGTCCTCGCGACCGGCGGCCGCAGCCTGCCCAAGACGGGCTCCGACGGTGGCGGTTACGCTCTCGCCGGGTCGCTGGGCCACACGCTGACGCCGCGCATCTTCCCGGGGCTCGTGCCTCTCTTGGTTCCGCCCGGCCACTTCGTGCGCGCGCTCAGCGGGCTGAGCGCGCCCGTGGCGCTGGAGGTGCGCGCGGCCTCGGGGCGCAAGCGCGTAGAGCTTCGCGGCGCTCTCCTCTGCACGCACTTCGGCCTCTCCGGTCCCGCGGTGCTCGACGTCAGCCGCCATCTCCTGGAGGCGCGGTCCGACGATCCGGGCGCGCAGCTCATCGTTCGTTGGCTGCCCGAGCACACGGCGGAGAGCCTGGATGCGGCCCTGCGCGCCCTCGGCGCCACCACTGTTGGTGGGTTCCTCGACGACCGGATACCGGACCGGCTCGCGCGCGCGCTCTGCGCCGCCGCCGGCGTCGATCCCGCCACGCCCGGGCACCGCCTCTCGCGGGAGCACCGACAGGCCCTGGCCGTGGCCGCGGCCGCGATGACGGTGCCGATCGAAGGTGATCGCGGCTACGCGTTCGCCGAAGTGACCGCGGGGGGAGTCCCCCTGGGCGAGCTGCACCTGGACACCCTGCGTTCGCGCCGCTGCGCCGGACTGTCGCTGTGCGGGGAGATCTGCGACGTGGACGGGCGCATCGGCGGATTCAACTTCCAGTGGGCCTGGGCCAGCGGATACGTCGCGGGATCGTCGGCGTTTACACCGTGACCGGTGCCCGTGATCCGGTTCACAGTCCGGGGTAACGCCTCGACCGTACCCATTTTCAAGGACGGACGCCCGGCAGGGCCGGACGGGCCGCGAAGGAACGGGAGCGGGCAATGGTGAGGATCCTCGTCGACGGTGAAGGCAGTCGGGCGGTCGAGCTGTGCATTCGCGCCGCCCTCGGCGATCGCGCCAACGAAGAGCAGTGGCTCATCAGCGCGGTCAAGCTGCCGGCGCGCTGGGTGGTGAGCTTCCTCGTCTCGCCCGACGACCGCCTCGGGGGGTACACCTGGGTCGGTCCCGCCCACCAGGTCCGCGCGGCCATCGACATGGCTCTGCGCAGCGCGGGCCTCGGCGAGTTGACGGCGACCGAAGCCCGGGAAGCCGCGCTGGCCTGCGCGCAACTGTTCTAGGGCAGCCGACCGCAGCCTAGCTCTTCGCCCCCTGACGCACCGCGACCGGCGTCTCCGCCGGAGCCTTCAGCGCTTCCGCGACGATCGCCTCCTGCTCCGCCACGTGCACTTTGTGCGATCCCGGCGCCGGGCTCGCGCTCTCCTCGCGCCCGACGTATTGCACCGTGCGGCGCGCATCGCGCATGGGTCCGTCCAGGAACTGCTCGCGGATGAAACGCCACGCGCCCATGTTGCGCGGCTCCTCCTGGGCCCACACGATCTCCGCCGTGGGAGCGTAGCGGGCCAGCACCCGCGTCAGCTCCGCGGCCGGGAACGGGTAGAACTGCTCGAGCCGCACCAGCGCGACGTCGTCCTTCTTCTGGTCCTCGCGCCCCTTCAGCAGGTCGTAGTACAGCTTCCCGGAGACCATCACGATCCGGCGCACCCGGGACGGCTGCGCGGCGGCGTCGTCCAGCACCGGCTCGAAGCGGCCCTCCGCCAGCTCCTGCAAGGTGGAGACACAGCGCGGATGGCGCAGCAGGCTCTTGGGCGTGAAGACGATCAGCGGCTTCTCCACCGGATCGCGGCCCTGGCGGCGGAGGAGGTGGAAATACGACGCGGGCGTCGACGGATAGGACACCCGCATGTTGCCTTCCGCGCACAGGGTGAGGAAGCGCTCGATGCGCGCGCTCGAGTGCTCGGGGCCCTGGCCCTCGTGCCCGTGCGGGAGGAGCAGGGTGAGGCCGTGCGGCTGGCCCCACTTCTCCTCCGAGCCGGCCAGGAACTGGTCCACGATGACCTGAGCGCCGTTGAAGAAGTCGCCGAACTGCGCTTCCCACATCACGAGCGCGCGGTGCTCGGCCACCGCGTAACCGAACTCGAAGCCCATCACCGCCGCTTCCGAGAGCAGGCTGTCGTGCACCTCGAAGCGCACGCCCGCGGGGGCGAGCGCCGAAAGGGGCGCGTACTCCTTGCCCGTGCGCACGTCGTAGAAGACGGCGTGTCGCTGCGAGAAGGTGCCGCGGCCGGAGTCCTGCCCGCTCAGCCGTACGGGCACCCCCTCCAGCAGCAGGGTGCCCCAGGCCACCGCTTCCGCCGTGGCCCAGTCCGCCTCGCCCTTGCCCTCGAGGAGCTCGGCCCGCTTCTTGAGGAACGGCATCAGCTTGGGATGGATCTCGAACCCCTCGGGGCCGGTACTGAGGGTCTTGAGGGTGGTGCGCAGCCGTCCCCACATCGCCGAGCCGTCGACCACCGCCGGCGTGACGGGCGCGCGCCGTGCGATCTGGGCGAGCGAACCGCTCTCCCCTTCGCGCTGCATCTGGGCCTTCTTGTCCGTCCAGAGGCGGTCGAGCTCCTCGCGCGCGATGACGCCCGTGCGCACGAGCTGCTCGCCGTAGAGGTGCGCGACCGACGTGTGGTTCTTGATCTTGGCGTACATGAGGGGCTGCGTGTAGCTGGGCTCGTCCGTCTCGTTGTGGCCCCAGCGCCGGTAGCCGAACATGTCGATCACGATGTCGCGCTTGTAGCGCTGCCGGTACTCGAAGGACAGGGCGGCCACGTGCCACACCGCCTCCGGGTCGTCGCCGTTGACGTGGAAGATCGGGGCCTGGACCATCTTGGCCACGTCCGTCGCGTACGTGGACGAGCGCGCTTCCGTAGGCGAGGTCGTGAACCCGATCTGGTTGTTGATGACGACGTGCACGGTCCCGCCCGTCGCGTAGCCTTCGAGGCCGGCCAGGTTCAGCGTCTCCGCCACGATCCCCTGCCCGGCGAAGGCGGCGTCGCCGTGGAGGAGGATGGGCAGGACGAGCGCGCGCTGGTCGTCGGCGATGGCGTCCTGCTTGGCCCGGGCCATGCCCTCGACCACGGGATCCACCCACTCGAGATGGCTCGGGTTCGGGGCCAGGGTAAGGGCCAGGTGCTCGCCCGTGTCGGAGTCGTGTACCCCGGTGGCGCCGAGGTGGTACTTCACGTCGCCCGATCCCTGGACGTTCTGCGGGTCCACGTCCCCCTCGAACTCCGAGAAGATCTGGGCCAGGGGCTTGCCCACCGTGTTGGCCAGGACGTTGAGGCGCCCGCGATGGGCCATCCCCATCACCGCCTCCCGCACGCCCGCGCGCGCGGCGTCGGAGAGCACGCGGTCGAGGAGGGGGATGGTGGCCTCGCACCCTTCGAGGGAGAAGCGCTTGTGGCCGACGTATTTGGTGTGCAGGAAGCGCTCGAAGCTCTCCGCCTCCACCAGCTTCTCCAGGATGCGCCGGCGGGCCGCGGCGTCGAGGGGCATGCGGTTGCGGCAGGACTCCATGCGCACCTGGAGCCAGGCCTTGCGCTCGCGGTCGGCGATGAACATGTATTCGACGCCGATGGTGGCGCAGTACGTGTCGCGCAGGATCTCCAGGATCTCGCGCAGGGTGAGGCGGTCGGTCCCGGCCAGGCCGTTGGTGATGAACTCCCGGTCGAGGTCCCAGATGGTGAGGCCGTAGGTCGCGGGGTCGAGGTCCTTGTGCGGCGCCCGCGTCGCGTCCAGCGGGTCGAGGTCGGCCACGAGGTGGCCGCGCACGCGGTAGGCGTTGATGAGCTGCAGGACGCGCGCCTGCTTCTCGATCTCCTCCTTGCTGCCGGCGGGGCCGAAGAGGCCGGGGTTCTCGTCGATCTCCCACTTGATCGGGCGGTGCGGGACCTTGAGGTCCTCGAAGATCCGCTCGTAGAAGCTGTCCTCGCCGCGGAGCAGCTCTTCCATGCGCGCGAGGAAAAGGCCCGACTCCGCGCCCTGGATGATGCGGTGGTCGTAGGTGGACGTCACCGTCATGACCTTGCTGATCCCGAGCAGGGACAGCGTGCGCGGGGCCATCGAGCGGTATTCCGGCGGATAGTCGAGCGCGCCCGTGGCCACGATGAGGCCCTGGCCGGGCATGAGGCGGGGAGCGCTGGCGCTGGTGCCGACGGTGCCGGGGTTGGTCAGCGACACCGTGGTGCCCATGAAGTCGTCGGGCGAGATCGTGCCCTTGCGCGACCGCGCCACCAGCTCGTCGAAGGCCTTGATGAACTGGGCGAAGTCCATCCGCCCCGCGTCCTTGATGTTGGGGACGAGGAGCGTGCGCGAGCCGTCCTTCTTCTGGACGTCGACCGCGATGCCCAGCCGCACCTGGTCGCGCTGGATGCGGTGGGCCTGCCCCTCCAGCTCCGCGTAGGCGTCGTTGAGGCGCGGGAACGTGTCGAGCGCGCGCACGATGGCCCAGGCCACGAGGTGGGTGAAGCTGATCTTGCTCGCGGCGGTGGCGTCGCGGTGCTTGTTGAGGATCCGCCGGTTCTCCTCCAGTGTGCGCACGGGGATGCTGCGCATCGAGGTCGCGGTGGGAACGGTGAGGCTCGCCTCCATGTTCTCGACGACGCGCAGCGCTCCGCCCCGGATGGGCTGGGCGATGTCGCCGGGCAGGATGGCGGGCACGGCCAGCGCCTTCACCTTGTCGCGCGCGAGGGCGGACGGCTCCTGACGGACGAGCGTCCCCGTCGCTGGCTTGGCCGGCGCCGCGGCTGGAGCGGCGGCCGCGGGCGTCCCTCCCGCCGTCCAGGTCGGCCCGTTCGGGGGCGGAGCCGCCTCCAGTTTCGGTTCCGGCTTCGGGACCCCGAGAAGCCGGTCGAAGTATTGCCGCCAGCTCGCGTCCACGGACTGCGGGTTGGCCCGGTATTGCTCCAGGATGTCGAGCGCGAACACGTAGTTGCCCCCGAAATCCTTCACCAGGGCGTCGACGAGCGGATCCGCCTGCGTCTGCTGCATTGGAAGGCCAGTCTAGTCCCTGCCCCGCGGGGGGTTCAAGGGTCGGGCCGGCCGCCACTTGGCCGGCGCGGACACTACTACGCGTAGTAGTAGTGCCGCGCCTCTCCTATCCTGCGCGGATGAGCTTGCTTCGATCGGCGGGACGGCGCTCCCTCCTGGCCCTCTGCCTGGCCGGAGGAGCATCCGAGGTAGATGCGGAAGAGCTGTCCGTGTCCGGCTCCGTCACGGATCGCACGGGCGCCGTGGTGCGCGCGGCCCGCGTGTCGCTGATGAACGCGCGCGGCGGCGTCCTGGCCACGGCGAGCACCGGTGACGAGGGGGCGTTCGCGTTCCGCCTCGCGGAGCCGGGGAGCTATCTGCTGGTGACGCGCGCCTCCGGGCTCGAGGCGCAGCGCACCGCGGTCGAGATCGCCGACGCTCCCGTCGCCGTCGCGATCGTGCTCGAGCCGGCGGCGCGTTCCGAGGAGGTGACGGTCACTGCCGAGCCGGGCCTCGTCACGAGCGTGGACGCCGTGTCGCAGCCCGTGAACGTCATCGACGAGGCGGACATCGCGCTTCGCGCGAAGGCCGTCGTGGCCCAGGTCGCGAATGGCGAGGTCGGCCTCCACCTGCAGCGCACGAGCCCCACCATCGCCGGTATCTTCGTGCGCGGCCTGACCGGCAACAAGGTCAGCGTGTTCGTGGATGGCCAGCGCTACTCCACGGGGGCCATGCGCGGCGGGATCAACACGTTCCTGGACCTCGTGGGTCCCGCCAACCTCGAAGGCGTCGAGGTCCTGCGCGGACCGAGCAGCGCGCAATACGGAAGCGATGCTCTCGGCGGGACCGTTCACTTCCTGACCCACACGCCGGCCTTGAGCGCGGGGCCCCGCGAGGTCCACGGTGTCTACGCCGCCAGCGGCAACTCGGCGGACGGGAGCTTCGGCGGTGACCTTCGCACCTCCTACTCGACGCCGTCGCTGGGTGTCCTGGCCTCGGTGTCCGGGCGGCGGATCAGCACGCTGCGCGCGGGTGGCGGCACGGACTCGCACAACGCGGTACGCCGGTTCTTCGAAGTCGACCCGGAGTTCGTGCTCGACGAAGGGCGCCTGCCGGACACGGCCTTCACGCAATACGGCGGCCTGTTCAAGCTCAACTGGGCCGCTTCCTCGCGCGATCACGTCGTGGCCACCTACCTGCGCAGCCAGCAGGACGGCGGCAAGCGCTACGACCAGCTCCTCGGAGGAGACGGCAACCTCGTGGCCGACCTCCGGAACCTGATGCTGGACCGCGCTTCGCTGAAGTACGACCGCGCCGGCCTGGGCCCCTTCGATTCGCTCTCGATCGGCTATTCGTACACCGCGGAGCGCGAGGAGCGCGTCAACCAGGGCGGCAACGGCAACCCGCGCGCCGCCATCAACCACGAATACGAGAAGACGCGGGCCCACGGCCTCCAGGCGGCCGCGGGACGGGTCCACGGCCGCAACTCGCTCCTCTTCGGGGGCGACCTCTACCACGAGCGCGTCACCGCGCCGTCGTTCGGCTTCAACCCGGTGACGCAGGCGTTGGCACCACGCCGCGGGCGCGTGCCCGACCAGGCGGGCTACGTACACGGAGGCGTGTTCGTGCAGGACGTGCTCGAGGTCCGTCCCGAGCGCCTCCGTCTCGCCGCCAACGTCCGCTGGAGCCACGCCTCGTACGAGCAGCGCGCGGCGGACAGCCCGACCGTGAACGGAGGGCCGCTGTGGCCCGACGACGCGCAGGACTTCTCGAGCTTCACCTTCCGGGCGGGCGCGGTCTTCACGCCCAGCACGAGCTGGACCTTCTCCGCGAACGTCGGGCGCGGCTTCCGCGCGCCGCACATCACGGATCTGGGCACCGTGGGGCTGACGGGAACGGGCTATGAGGTCACGCCGAGCGCGCTCACCGGCCTGGGCGCGACCATCGGAACGACGGCGGGCATCGACGCGGTGACTACGGGCCGTCCCGCGGACAACCTCCTTCCCGAGCGCAGCCTCGGTTACGAGGCCGGTGTACGCTTCCACCGCGGCCGCTTCCGCGCCGACCTCGTCGGGTTCGTCAACGACATCGACGGGAACATCCAGAAGCAGGCGCTCATCCTGCCCGCGGGCGCGGTCGGAACTCCGCTCGGCGATCAGGTCGTCACGCGCCAGACCGACGGCGGGGCGGTGTTCGTTCCCGTCTCCACCAGCCCCGTCCTCGTGAACGCGAACTTCGACGACGTGCGCCTCTGGGGCCTCGAGCACACCCTGTCTCTCCGCGCCGGCGACGCCTGGCATCTCTCGACCGCGGTGACCTATCTGCACGCGGAAGACCGCAGCACGCATCGCCCGCCCAACGTGGAGGGCGGGACGCCTCCGCTGGACACGTGGCTCACCCTCCGCTACGCGCCGACGAGGGCCCGCTACTGGCTCGAGGGCTACGCCCATCTGGCCGCCGAACAGACCCGTCTGTCCAGCCTCGACCGCGAAGACCGGCGCACGGGGGCCGGCCGCTCGCGTACGAGCATCGCGGCGTTCTTCAACAACGGCGCCCGGGCCCGCGGTCTCGTCGGCAACGGCGCGGACGGCGCCGCGGGCACGGCCGACGACGTGCTCCTCGAGACGGGGGAGACGCTCGCCCAGATCCAGACGCGCGTCCTCGGCACGGCCGCCTCATCGTCGCTCTACGAGTCCGTCCACGGTTACACCGTCTTCGGCCTGCGGGGCGGACTTCGCTTCGCGCGCGGTCACGAAGTCACGGTCGACGTCGAGAACATCGGCGACAAGAACTACCGCGGGATCAGCTGGGGCGTGGACGCGCCTGGTTTCGGCGTCAGCGTCCGCTACTCCGGCAGGTTCTAGCCGCCCCCTTTCTCCCGGCTCCCGTCCCCCGTCCCCATCCCCATCTCTCTTCCCGTCCGTTTAGCCCTTCCGTTTCAATCGTTTACCACCATTGCCCTTACCTGTTGATTTTTTGGGAACAATTCTCCTAAACTTAACGTCGTTAACTCACGGAGGAGGGGGCACCGAGGTGGGCGTGATCGAAAGACGCGAACGGGAGCGGGAAGAGGTGCGGCGCAAGATCCTGACGTCGGCGCGCGACCTCTTCGCCACCGAAGGCTACGACCGCATCACGATGCGGCGCATCGCGGAGGCGATCGAATACTCCGCGACGACGATCTACAACCACTTCGAAGACAAGGACGACCTCGTCCACGCCCTCTGCCAGGAGGACTTCGACCGCCTCTTCCAGCACCTGCAGGAGGCGCTTCCACCCACGGATCCCGTCGAGGCCGTCCGCCAGCTCGGGCTCGCCTACGCGCGGTTCGGCACGTCGTACCCGAACCACTACCGGTTCATGTTCATGACCCCGGGAAAGCTCGCCTACCTGAAGGACGACGACGTCTCTCCCGGGGAGAAGGCCTTCGGGCTCCTGCGCTCCGCCGTGACCGCCGCCATCGAGGGCGGCCACTTCCGTCCGGGCGACGTGGACACGGTGGCCCAGGTCCTCTGGGCCAGCATGCACGGCGCCATCGCACTCATCATCACCATGCAGCCGCAGCACTGGCCACACGGGCCCGCGGCACCGGACCTCGTCGAGCAGGTCGTGGAGACGACCATCCGCGGCCTCCTGGCCGAACCCTCGGCCCCCAAGCACGGCGCCCACTGAACATGGTCTCGCTCGCCCGCAAGAACCTCCTGCACGACCGGCTTCGCTTCGCGATCACGGTCGCGGGGGTCGCTTTCGCGGTGACCCTGGTGCTCGTGCAGGTCGGCCTCTTCATGGGCCTCCTGGCCAAGGCCACGGTCACGATCGAGCACGCCACCGCGGACATCTGGGTGACCTCGAAGAACACGCCGAACGTGGACTTCGCGCACACCTTCCCGGAGACGGCCGCCCTGCGCGTCCGCGGCGTGCCCGGCGTGGAGCGCGCGGACAACCTGATCGTCCAGTTCATGAACATCCAGCTTCCGAACGGAGCGGAAGAGGGCTGCCTCGTCTACGCCATGGAGGACTTCGACGGCTGGAACCTCCCCTGGAACGTGCAGGGCGCGGACGTCGCCGACCTCAAGCGCGGCGGGAACATCCTCATGGACCGTTCCGCGGAGCGGCGCTTCGGCACCTTCGGGATCGGCGACTACCGCGAGATCCTCCACCGCCGCTTCAAGATCATCGGCACCACGACGGAAGCGGCGTCGTTCACGACCGCGCCCATCGTCTTCATGGACTACGGGAGCGCGCAGGAGCGCAGCGAGATCCTGCAGGGCCGGACCTCCTACGTGCTCGTGAAGACGGCGCCGGGCGCCGACGTGCGGCAGGTGGCGGCGGAGATCCGCCGGCGTCTGCCGTTCAACGACGTCCACACCCGCGACGAGTGGGCGCGCAAGTCGCGCTCCTACTGGATCGTGTCGACGGGCCTGGGCATGAACATGGGCGTCACCGTGTTCCTGGGGATCCTCGTCGGCATCGTGGTGGTGGCCCAGACCCTCTACACGTCCGCGGTCGAGCACGTGCAGGAGTTCGGCACCGTGAAGGCCATCGGTGGCTCCAACTGGGACATCTACCGGATCCTCGGCGAGCAGGCTCTCATCTCGGCCGTGGTGGGCTTCGTCCTGGGCGGCCTCATCTCGCTCGCCATGCGGCCGCTGATGGCGAAGCTGTACCTGAACGTTCTCGTGTCGCCGCGATTCGCCTTCGCCGTCTTCGTAGGGACCGTGCTCATGTGCCTGGGCGCGGCCATGCTCTCCTTCCGGCGCGTAGCCCGCATCGACCCCGCGCTGGTGTTCCGGGCGTGAGGGCTAGGGTGGGGGGGCAATGAAAGATCAGCGGCCTGTCCTTGAAGCCAGCAGTGTCGTGAAGGTGTTCGAGGAGGGCTCGCAGCGCGTCGAGGTGCTGCGCGGCGTCTCCATCACGGTGGCGCCGGGCGAGGTCGTGGCCCTGGAGGGGCCCTCGGGCTCGGGCAAGACCACGCTCCTCTCCATCATGGGCTGCATCCTCACGCCGACTTCCGGCGAGGTCACGATCGCGGGCGAGCGCGTGGACGCCGCGCGGCCCGACCAGCTCCGCGACGTGCGCCGGCGGTCCATCGGGTTCGTGTTCCAGCAGTACAACCTCTTCCCGGCCCTGACCGCGCTCGAGAACATCGAATACGCGCTGAACGTCAAGGGCCGGAAGGGGCGGAGCGCGCGCGAGGAGGCGACGTCCGCGCTGACCCGGGTCGGCCTCGGCGACCGCCTGCACTTCCTGCCCCGCGACCTCTCCGGCGGCCAGAAGCAGCGCGTGGCCATCGCGCGCGCCTTGGCCGGCTCGCCTCCCGTGATCCTCGCCGACGAGCCGACGGCGAACCTCGACACCGTCGCGGGCACGCAGGTGCTGGAGCTGTTCCGGGACCTCGCGAAGTCGGAGTCGCGAGGGCTGGTCATCGTCACGCACGATCCGAAGGTCCGTGCGGTGGCCGACCGCGTGGTCGGCATCCGCGACGGACGCCTGGCCGCGTAACGCGAAGGAGCCATCATGAAGAAGGTCACTCTCGCCCTCACCGTCTTGCTGGCCGGGGCCGCCCTCACCGTGGGCGCGATCCAGGCGCGCGGGCCGGCCTCCGCGGCGCCGCGCGCGAGCGCGGCCACGGCCATGCCCGCTGTGACGGCGCACGCCCTGGTGGCCGCGGACGGCCGCGTCGTGACCTACCCGGGCGGCGAGGTGGTCGTGGGCGCGGAGCGCGCGGGCCGCGTGGTCCGCCTCCTGGTGGACGAGGGCCGCGTCGTCCGCAAGGGCGAGCTTCTGGCCGAGCTGGAGTCGGACGCGCTGCGCGCCGCCGTCCGCGAGGCCCAGGCCCAGGTCCTGGAAGCGGAGGCGGAAGCGCGCCTGGCCGAGGTCACGCTGCGCCGCCGCGAGGACCTGGCCCGGGAGAAGATCGTGGCCGCGCACGACCTCGACCAGGCCCAGCGCGACCTGGAGATCGCGCGCGCCCGTGTCGATACCGCGCGCGCGGCGGTGGCGCGGGGGGAAGCCCAGCTGCGGGAGACCCGCATCGTGGCCCCGATCGCGGGCACGATCACGGGCCGGCACGTCCAGCCCGGGGAGATGCTGGAGGTCGGACGCCGCGTCGTGACCCTGGCCGACCTCTCGCGCCTGCGCATCGAGGCGGAAGCGGACGAGGCGGACGCGGCCGCGCTCGCTCTCGGCGCGCCCGTGCAGATCCGCGCCGACGGCTTCCCGGGCCGGACGTGGAAGGGCCGCGTGGAGGAGATCCCCGAGTCCGTGACCCTGCGCCGCCTCAAGCCCCAGGACCCGGGCCGGCCCACGGACACGCGTGTGCTGTCCGTCAAGGTCGCGTTCGCCGAGCCCACGCCCCTCAAGCTCGGCACCACCGTCGAGCTCAAGATCGCGGCCACCCCCGGGCGATGAAGGAGGACCCCGCCCTCCGCGCGGGCCTCGGAGTCGCGCTTCCCTTCTTCGCCCGCCGCATGTGGGTCTCGCTGCGTCGCCGTCCGGGCGCGGCCCCGCGCGTCGACTTCGATGCGGAGGCGCTGCAGCGGAGTCCGGGCGTGACCTGGATCGGCCACGCGACCTTCCTGGTGCGCATGGATGGCGCGACCTTCCTGACCGACCCCATGTTCTCCGAGCGCGCGAGCCCGCTCTCGTTCGCGGGGCCGCCGCGCCTGGTGCCTCCAGGAGTTCCCCTGGAAGCCCTGCCGCCGGTGGACTTCGCTCTCGTCTCCCACGACCACTACGACCACGCGGACCTGCCCTCGCTGCGCGCGCTCGTCGCGGGGGGCACGCGCATCGTGGCGCCCCTCGGCATGGCGGACGTCGTGCGGGCGGCGGGCGGGCGCGCGACCGAGCTCGACTGGTGGGAGGACATCGAGATCGCGGGCGTGCGCGTGCACTGCGTGCCCGCCCAGCACTTCTCGGGCCGCGGCCTCACCGACCGCAACCGCCGCATGTGGGCGGGCTGGGTGGTGGAGGGCCCGACGCGGCGCTTCTATCACGCGGGCGATACGGGGTACTTCCGCGGATTCGCCGAGATCGGCGCGCGCCTCGGGCCTTTCGACCTCGCGGCCATCCCCGTGGGCGCCTATCTCCCGTCCGCGATGATGCGGCCCGTGCACCTGGATCCCGAAGAGGCGGTGCAGGCGGCGCTCGACCTCCGCGCGTCGCGGGCCCTGGCCATGCACTTCGGCACCTTCGACCTCACGGACGAGCCCCTCGACGAGCCGCCGGCGCGGTTCCTGGCCGAGGCGGCGCGCCGCGGCCTCGGGGACCGTGCGTGGGTGCTGCGCGTCGGGGAGACGCGCGCGTGGTGATCGCTTCCTGACCCGCCCTTCCGCCCGCGTCCCGCGTCGTATGCTGGGAGTGTCCGCGACGCTCGGCGGACGACGCGAGGTGACGATGATCCAGCGCGTGTCCATGCTCCTCCTGGCGGGCGTCCTCCTGGCGGGCTGCCGCGAAGAGACCGTGCCCAACGGGGCCTGGGGCGGCGACCACGTCGTGCTCACCGTGACCGACAACGGGGGCCGCGCGGAGTTCGACTGCGCCCACGGCACCCTCGATCACCCTCTGCGGGTCGACGAGCGCGGGCGCTTCAGCGTGGCCGGCACCTTCGTGCCCGAGCACGGCGGACCCGTGCGTCCGGGCGAGGTGCCGGAGAGCCGCCCCGCGCGCTACCAGGGACGGCTGGACCGCCAGAAGCTGGAGTTCACGGTCACCGTCGAAGGACAGACGGGCCAGGGCCCTTTCACCGTGACCCTGGGCAAGGGGCCGAAGCTGACGAAGTGTCTGTGAGAGAGCGGTCGTCCTAGCGGCGGGCGCGCACTCCGCCGGAGCGCCGCCAGAGCAGGATCTCGAACCCCGTCACCTGTCCGCCCTTCACCGACACCATCGGCTCGTAATGAGTGCGGAAGTCTTCGGAATCAATGGCACGGCGCAGAGCGGCTTCGAGCTGGCTGAGGGTGGCCGCCCGCGGATCGAGGCCGGGATCGAAGACCTCGGACCGGCCCTTGCCCGCGGCGCGGGCGCGGCCGAGCGCGCGCTCGGCGTCACGGATGACGTCTTCGGGGCGCGCGTGATGGGCGGCGCGCACCACGATGCCCACGCTGGCCTGCGGGCACAGCACGGTACCGCCGAGGTCGATGGGCGCGCTGAGTGCGGCCTGAAGGCGGTCGCCGATGCGCGAGGCGTCGGCCGGCTGCACGTCCGCGAGGAGGATCGCGAACTCGTCGGACCCGAAGCGCACGAGCGTGTCGCCGCGGCGGAGGCAGGTCTCGAGACGCCGCGCTGCCGCATGGAGAAGGCGGTCGCCGGCGGCGTAACCCAGCCCCTGGTTGGTCGCGCGGAACCCGTCGAGGTCGATGAGAGCGACCGCGAACGGCGCGCTCTCCACCGGGATCTCGAGCGCTCCCTGCAGCAAGGACAGGAGCGCCGCACGGCAGGCGAGTCCCGTCAGCGGGTCCCGCGCGCTCCGGTCACCGACCTCCACGGGGGAGGCCTCGGCGATCGGAGGCGTGGCCGCGGGATCGGCCCAGACGACCGTGGCACTGCCGGCGGGAACGGGACGGAGGAAGGTGCCGCGACGGGCATCGACCTCGAGGGACGCAACCACTTCGTGCCACGGCTCCACGGCAACACCCGCCTTTCGAAGAGAGAAGGAGAGACGCTTCCTCCGGAAGAGCCAATTTGCGCTTGTGGAAGCCAATTTTCAGTGACATTGCTCACGCGGAACCGTAACAACCGTTGCGGATCCGCTCAATCGGACCTCCTGTGACCGGTGACTCGGGGGCTAGAATGGGGTCATGACTCCCCCGATCTCGGACCGGGCGCGGCGGATGCCGGCCTCCCCCATCCGCAAGCTGATGCCGCTCGCCGACGACGCGCGGACCCGGGGTATCCACATCTACCACCTCAACATCGGCCAGCCCGACCTGGAGACGCCGGAGCCCATGCGCCGGCGCCTGCACGAGCTGAAAGACACCGTCTTCGCCTACACACCGTCCGGGGGAACGCCCGAATACGTGGCCACGGTGAGGGCCTATTACGAGGGGCTCGGAATTCCCCTGGGCCTGGAAGACATCATCGCCACCACGGGGGGGAGCGAGGCGCTGCTGTTCGCCTTCCTCGCCTGCGCGAGCGAGGGGGACGAAGCGCTGGTGGTCGAGCCCTTCTACACGAACTATTCCGCCTTCGCGACGATGGCCGGCGTGCGCCTGGTGCCTCTCACCAGCCGCGCCGAGGACGGGTTCCACCTCCCGCCCCGCGCGGCCTGGGAGAAAGCGCTCACCAAGCGGACGCGCATGGTGCTCCTCTGCAACCCCAGCAATCCGACGGGCACGGTCTACACGCGGGACGAGCTGCGCATGGTCGCGGACTTCTGCCGTGAGCACCAGCTCTTCCTGATCGCGGACGAGGTCTATCGGGAGTTCGTCTACGACGGCCTCGAGGCCGTCTCCGCCCTCACGCTGAAGGGCGGCGAGGACTTCGTCGTCGTCGTGGACAGCCAGTCGAAGCGCTACAGCGCGTGCGGCATCCGCCTCGGCTGCCTGGTGAGCCGCAACCGCGAAGTCACGCAGTCCGCCATGAAGATGGCGCAGGGCCGCCTGTCGGCGCCGGGCCTCGCCCAGGTCGTGGCGGCGGGCGCGCGCGAGCTGGGCCCGGACTACACGCGGGGCGTCGTCACCGAATACCAGCGCCGCCGCGACGTGCTCTACGAAGGGCTCTCGAAGATCCCCGGCGTCTTCCTGCGCAAGCCCGAGGGCGCGTTCTACTTCGTGGCGAGGCTGCCCGTCGACGATGCGGAGGAGTTCGCGCGCTGGCTGCTCACGGATTTCAACCGCCGCGGGGCGACGGTCATGGTCGCACCCGCCCAGGGCTTCTACGCGACGCCGGGCCTCGGCCGCGACGAGGTGCGCATCGCCTACGTCCTCAAGGAGGCGGACCTGCGCGCGGCCGTCGAGATATTCGCCGAGGCCCTCCCCGCCTATCGCGCGGCCCGCGGCCTCAAGGCGGTGCCCGCCCTCTCCGACGCCGTCCGCCAGCCCGACTTCAGCGTCCCCGCCGAGAGCTAGGACGGGACCGGCCGCCGCCCATGGCCGACCCCATCGTCGTCGCGCCCGGCGTGATCGTCCCCGCCGCCGCCCTCGCGCTGCACACGTCCCGGTCCTCGGGCCCGGGCGGCCAGAACGTCAACAAGGTCGCCTCGAAGGTCGAGTTGCGCGTCGATCTCGCGCGCGTGGAAGGCCTGTCGGACGAAGCGCGCGCCCGGCTGGCGTCGCTGGCGGACGGGCGCCTCGACGCGGAGGGCCGGCTCCTCGTCGTCAGCCAGCGCACGCGCGACCAGCACCGCAATCTGGAGGATGCGCGGGAGAAGGTGCGCGCCCTCGTGCGGCGCGCGCTGATCCGGCCCCGCCCGCGTCGTCCCACTCGCGTCACCGCCGCCGCCAAGGCCCGCCGCCTGGCCGACAAGAAGAGGCGCGGCACCCACAAGCGTGGACGCGGCCCGGTGAGGTCGGAGGAGGAGTAGCTCCGGCTACGGGATCTGGGTCTGGATGTCGGGCTGCCGCGCGGCGATGACGCCGCGCATGCCCTGGACACCCTGCTCGAACTGCTCGTTCGTGAACGGCTTCTTGGTGTCGGCGAGGACGGCGTTGCGCATGACGCCGTAATACGCCTCGAGCTTCGCGTTCAGGAAGCCGGGGTTGACCGCCGTGGCCGCCACCGCCTTCACCTGGGCCAGGTAGAACTGCTTCTTGGCGGGATCGGCCAGGAGCTTGCGGGTCAGCACGTTCGTGTCCAGGCGCTGGAGCACGGGCCAGGTCCCGCTGACGAAGGTGGTGTCCTGATCCCAGGGAATGACCACGAACTTCGTCTGGCCCGTGAACTGGTAGATGTAGAAGTTGTTCATCCCCTCCAGGCCCGCCCAACCGTCCTGGCCCGCGATCGCGTTCTCGACCGCGACGTAGGTGAGGAACTTGTCCACGTCGATGAAGGACGCGGCCGCGGCCACGGTGGGAGCGCCATCGGCGGCGGCGTTCACGGCCTGGACGAACTGCATGAGGGCGGTCGCGTCCGGTTTGTCCTCGTGCGTCTCCGGCTGGAAGAGACTGAGGTACGAGTTCGGATCGGATCCCTTGTCCGTGAACGTGTAGTTCTCGACGTATTCGTACTTGAAGAGATTGCCTTCCTTGTCGCCGCCGAAGCGCGCGGCCAGGAAGTTCTTGTCGATGTTCTCGACCAGCCAGTACACGCCCCAGAACTCGTCGTTCACCGTGAGGCGCGTGTAGGAGATCGCGGGCGACGCGATGCCCATGGCCTCGAAGACCTGGTAAGCCAGCGGCTCGTGCAGGAACGAGCCGTCCTGGATCACGTTGTCGAGCACGAGCTTCTTGAGGCCGTGGAACTCCTGGTTGGTGACGTATTTGTTCGTGTCGACGAGGAGGCCCGGCTTGTCCGCGTTGCGCGAGCCCTTCCCGCGCGAGCGCACGCCCACTTGCTGGAGGACCTCGCCGTCCACCGAGATGTTGGCCGCGTAGTACTGGTTGGAGCGGAAGTTCGCGCGCAGCGACGCCCAGTCGGCCGGGTCCATGACGATGCGGAACTCGTGCAGGACCCCCTGGCTGAAGATGGGATCAGCCGCGCGCGCGGACGGCGCGGCACCCAGCGCCATCGCAATGGCCAGCACGGCTCCCGAGGTCCGCGGTCGCATGCGCATCCTCCCCAGCTTACGGCACCGAGAGCTGCAATCGAGCGAGCAGCGTCACGTAGTTCCCCTTCTTGCCGGGGACGGGCGCCAGCAGCGGGTCGTCGTACCGCTCCACCACGGCGTTCCCCACCAGGCGGACGTATTCCAGCGGCCACCAGGAGATACCGCCCGTCCAGGCCTCCCCGCCCTGGCGCCGGATGTTTCGCGCCCGGCTGCCCGCGCCTTCGAACCCCGTATCCGGGCCGTCGTCGTCGGCGGTCAGGGAGTCGTACCTCACTCCCAGTTCGACCGCGCCGATGCCCCCATGGTTGAGCGGATGCTCCGGCTTGATGGTGCGCTGCTTCTTGTCGCCGGTGACCAGCCAGGTCGCGGAGGCCGACCATCCCCACGTCACCTCAGTGGGGAGGTCGTCGAACACCGAGCCCTGGCCCTTGCGCTCGGAGGTCATATGGAGGACGTCGGCGCGCAGGCCGACCGGACCGCGGCGCAGCCGCACGTCCGCGCCCAGCCGCCGCCGGGTGCCGTCCACGAAATGCCGCTCGTAGAAGCGGAATCCCGACGGAGCATGGAAGGAGACGCCGCGCGGGAGGGGATTCGCCGCGACCGGCGGATCCGCGTTCACCTCGCCCTGCGTGCCGAAGACGCCGAGCTCCAGCCCCTTCAGGACGCCGATCTCGAGACGGCCGGCCGCGGTCGTGCCCGATCGCGACTCGTCCAGCTGTCCGTCGCCCCGGAAGACCCCCACCAGGTACGTCACCTTCTTGATGTCCCCGCTGAGCTGCACCCCCCAGTCGCGACTGGGGTTGAGTGAATCCACGGCGAGGCTGCGCTCGATGAAATCGATCTTGGAGGCCGTCGTCAGCCATTCCGCGGCGCTGGGGAGCTTCATCTTCCCGGCCGTGATGTGGAGCGCCTTGCTGACCTTCACGTCTCCCGCGAGGTTTTTCAGGTGCTCGACCGGATCGTGCAGGTCGTAGTTGAACTCGAAGGTGAGCCGCTTCCACTGGGCATCGAGGCCCAGCCGGAACCGGCGCAGGACGGCTTCCTCGCCGAGCTCGGGCAGCTCGCCCCGGGAGTTCTCGTAGTCGTGGCTGAAATCGCGGAAGTCCTCCTGGATGTATCCAGTGAGCTGCAGCTCGATCCCGGACCCCGGCCGCGAGAGCTTGGCGCCCGGCCCGAACTCCCAGCCCTTGTCCTGGGCCGCGAGGGGCGCCGCGGCCAGCATCGCCGTGAAGACGAGGAACTCCCTTCTCAGCCGATGTGAGTCCAGGCGCATCCGCGGAGTTTAGCATCCGTCCTGCGGAGCGACCGCGGGGGGCCGCCGGGGGTCAGGGAGTGAGGAGACCGCCCTTTTTCGCGGGTTCCTCGGTCCCCTCGGACTCGTCGTCGCCTCCGGGTGAGGTCTCCTCGCGGCGGCCTTCCTGCTGCATGGCCAGGAGCTTGGCCTGCCCTTCCTTGAGGCGGAGGAGGGACTTGTCGAGGTCGTCCGCGATCCACAGACCGCCCGCGCCGTCGAGAGTCAGGCCCTCCTGCTGCCGTCCAGGGATCGGCACCTCCGCCTCCACGGCGCCGTCGTCGGCGCGCACGACCAGGATGCGGTCCTTCGCATCGGCAATGACGAGGAGGCGGTCGAGGGCCTCGGACCACGTGATGGCGGTGAGGTCCTGGTACGACATGCTCCATCGCGAGAGCACCACCTCCGCTCCCAGGCGGTGGACGGGACCCGTCGGATCGAAGGCCAGCGCGACCACGATCGCGGGCGACCGCTGGTGGGTCAGGTAGAAGATGCCGCCGCCAGGCTGGCCGGACACCGGGCGGAAGACGACGCCTTCGAAGCCCTGGTTCCGATCCGTGATCGGCGCCCCCACCATGGCGTCGGCATCGAGCGGCCATCGCTTCCGCTCCTGGTGCGTGGCGGGGTCGTAGACGATGAGCTCGGACCGCGACTCCGAGATCAGCACGAGCAGGCCGGTGGGCGTGTGGACGGTCACGTCTTCGATCTGGGACTCGATCTTCGTCGTGCTCAGCACCTTGCCCTGGGCGTCGAGCTCGGCCAGCCCGCCGTCGTCACCCACGACGAAGAGATGGCCGGAGGGCTTGTGGAAGGTGATGCCGGACGGCTCCTTGACGCCGGGGTTCGTGATCCGCTCCGCGGTGCCGAGGATCTTCTCGCCGCGCCGCGCCGCCCGCGTGACCTTGCGCGCGGTCCCCAGGGCCGTGGCCAGGGCGGCGAGGCCGACGAGACCGACGGCGAGAAGGGTCATGAGCTTCAGCCCCGAATACAGCCGTCGTAGCGCTCCGTATTTCGCGCGGTTGATCCCGGCCAGGGCGTGCGCCTGCACGGCCAGCTCGGCGTTGAGCTGTCCCACGTGGACCTCCCTCCAGGCCCGCTTGTAGTCCTCGACGTCGCGGCGAAGGATGTCCTCGTAGAAGCGGATCCCGAGCGGGAACTCCTCGATGCCGGTCTGGGTCACGGGCGAGACTTGCGGCTGTGACTTGCGCGGACGCAGCGACTCGATGGCCTGCAGGAAGAAATACAGGGCGACCAGCGCGTAGCCGAGGACGTACACGCCGAGGAAGGGCTGGAAGAAGCCGGGGATCTCCTTGACGAGGTCCGTGCGCACGGCGACGAAGAAGAGCACGACGTTGAGGGCGGCCATGATCACGAGCGCGAACCGGGCCTTGTGATCCGCGAGGTCGACGAGGTCGATGGCTTCGTCGAGGACGTCGGTCAGCGCGCGATAGCGCTCCCAGGAGTCGAGCGGGCGGTGCGCGTCCTTGAGGGCCTTCTTCTGCTTCTTGCTGAGCTTGGAAGGGAACCGGTCGATCTTTCCCAGCTTGCCAGGCTTGGGGGGCTCGATGGGAGCGGAGGGAGGCGCTTCCGGCGGTGCCTCGGGAGCCTTCTCGACGTCGCGGCTTTCGCGCCGGCGATCGAGACCGCCGGCGATCGGATCCGTCGAGCTGGTCCCGGGCCCGGGAGGGCCGTTGGTCGTCATCGCTGCTCATACCACCGTACCCTTGGGGTGCAGCGCGGTCAAGGTTGCATCGCCTTATGTGTTCACGCCGATCCGCTAGAATCCGCTTCGATGTGGCCCCATCGCCGTCGTCGCGGCCGCCTCTGGCTGGTGGCGTGGACGCTGGCCGCGGCGGGCGGCTGCGGCGGAGAGGGCACGTCTGGTCCGTCCGCCTCTTCGAGCACGCTCGAGTCGCTCGTCCCGCGGGCGCATACGGCGCACTTCGACGTCCACGCGGGCCTCGCCTCGGAGGCGACGGTGGCCGAGATCGCCGCCGCGCTCGAATCGCGTTACGGCCGCGTCACCGCCGACCTGGAGACGGGAGAGGTCCCGCGGATCACCGTCGAGGTGTGGAGCGATGAGGCCTCGTTCTTCACCGAGATGGAGCGCTTCCTCGGGCGACGGTTCAGCGGCGCGACCGGGTACGTGACGGGACCCTCCGTCCTCCGCGTCCTCGCCGTGCCTCAGGTGGCCCGCAACGCGACCCACGAGATGTCCCATGCGATCAGCCTCCACGTGAACCCGACCTTCGGGAATCGCCCGCGATGGCTGTGGGAGTCGGTCGCGCTCTACGAGAACGGCGAGCTCGTGGATCCGCGGTCGATCTCGTACCTCGTGCAGGGCCGGTTCCCGACGCTGACCGAGCTGGACGCGGATCCGAACGCGGGTCGGCAGGTCTACGAGGTCGGATATCTCATCGGTGAGTTCGTGGTGGCGCGGGCCGGTCGCGAAGGGCTGCTGCGCCTCATTCGCGCCCATGGCGACGTCGGGGTTCTGGGGTTCGCGAGTCCGGCCGCGTTCGAGTCTGAATGGACGGCGTTCGTGCGCGCGCGCTACTTCGCCGCCGCGGGATTGACACTCGGCGAGGCCGTCCCATAGACTTACCCTTTGTCCCGCCGGGCGGTTAGCTCAGCGGTAGAGCATCGGTCTTACACACCGGGGGCCGCAGGTTCGAACCCTGCACCGCCCACCACAAAACATCACCACCTAGCGGGGTGGTAGTTCAGCTGGTTAGAACGCCGGCCTGTCACGTCGGAGGTCGCGGGTTCGAGTCCCGTCCACCCCGCCATTCGTTTCCACACGTACGGTGCGGGACCACCGTATCCCCCACGTATCCAACGTACGCGACCTGAGCCCCTCGCCAACCCTCGCTACCTTGCCGCGGGCGCGCTGGGCTTATAGTCGAACCTCCCCTTGCCGTCCTGGTAGAAGATGCAGTCGCTTCCCGGGCGGCAGCCACTCACGTGCACCCAATCGGCGGGCAACCTCACGACCGACCCCGGACCGAAGTCCTTTGCCGATGCCTTGTCGATGCCGGCGTACAACACGCCGCTGATGATCACGTTCGTGATTTCGCTGCTGTGCGTGTGAAGCGGGTTGTCCGTACCGGCCGGGACCCTGCGCATTCGAGTGTACGGTCCCAGCGCAGGATCCCCCGAGAGAGCGGCGGACTGCATGCCCGGCCCTTCTGGTAATGCAGTCCACTTCAGATCCGCGAACGACACCATCATCGGCGTCCTGGCCGCGTCCGCAGCGGGACTCAGCTTCGCCGTCCCGTAGACAAGCGTGGCGGCGGCGAGCCCCGTCGCTCCTACGCTGATGCATCTTCTATTCATGCGTTTCCTCCGCATCGACCGCTCTCGGATCGCATCCAGCACCGATCAAAAGGCATCGCACCGAGGGTGCTTCAGCGGCTCCAGAGCGTGGTGGAACGTCCATTGGCCGACGTGGCGGCCGAGGTGGGCGCCGTCGCGGATGGCGCTGCGGAAGTGGAACCCGATGTAGATGCGGGAATCGCCGACCTCGTCGGCCAGGTCCTGGAAGCTGTCGTAGCTGCGGACCACCCCCGCCGGGCAGGTCGAGGTGGCCGCGCTGAAGGCGATGTGCTTGCCAAAGACCCTCGTCAGGACTTCGGCCGCCGCATTACTGACGCAGGCGTGGGCCGACGGGTATTCCGGATGGAGCGGTGTCGGCCGCAAAGGCGTCCACACGGGGTCGGCCTCGGTCGCGTCGTTGCCGTCCGTATCGGCGAGGGGAATGGCCGTCACCGGCCGCCAGAACCGGTACGTGTACTTGCTATCCCAGCAGGCGATATTTGCATCCACCATGGCCAGGTTCAGCAGGGCGAACAGCCGCGCATTCTCGACCAGACTGGTCCGTCTCTGGGCCGACACGCTGCGCGCCACTCGATTCCACATCGGCAGCGACCCCTCGGAGTCGCACAGCGCGATCTCGGTCTGCTCGGCCGTGCGTTCGGCACTGTCCACGCTTCCGAGCCGCTTGGTTTCGTTGAAGTCCGCGGCATATTCGTCGCTGTCCAGGCTCGGCGGACCCTCGGTCCGGAACTGGTCGCCGCGCTTGATCACGAACGGCGTGACGAAGCGGAAGGCGGGGACGGCAGGGTTCCCGAAGGTCGGTGGCGTGCGCTGGTACTCGCCGGGACCGCTGCCAAAGGTGTAGGTGCCATCCACGCTGGACCCGTCGGTGCTGCGCAGGGCGACGATCTGGCCAGCGACGGCCTCTCCTACCGCCAGCCCCTCTTCCTTGACCGGCCCGTCGGGAATCTGGGAGAGCGACGCCGACCGGGCCCCGTCGAGCAGGGCTGCCTGCCCGGGCAGCAACCGGATCAGCACGCCGTAGGCCGCTTGGACCGCCGACGCCTCGATCGAGGCTCTACCAGACGGTGACACCTGCACCGCGTACCCCTCGTATCGCGGCGCGATGGAGTTCACGGCGTCGTGCACCGCCGCGTGGACCATCGCCGCTACCCTCTGCTGCCTCTGCGGGTTGAGGCCCGCCCCCGCCGCCGCCTGCAGCGTGGTCCGGTTCCAGTCCGTCACGACGTCGGCCCGCACCGGCCCGGGCAAACTGATCAGAGCGATTAGCCCCACTGCGCCCATCCTGCCCGCGGCCGATGACCGCCGGCCGGCCTGGGATTCGAGATTTCGCATCTTCCGCCTCCTTCTTCAACGGAGCCCGTGTCTCCGATGGCGGGAAGAGTCGGCTCCGAGAGGGAGGCATTCAATGCACGGCCGCGCAACGGGAGATGAACTCTGGGTAACCCTCTATCGCACGCGATCTACGAGGCTTGCTCAGAGGTCTCAGCGCGGATCCTCCCGACGCCAGTGCTACACTCCCCGCGCACGCCATGTCGCAGTCCGCCACCCCGCGGCGGATCCTCTGCTTCGGGTCTTTCGAGGTCGACCTCGGGTCCCGGGAGCTCCGCCGGCAGGGACTGAAGATCAGCCTGCAGGATCAGCCTTTTCGCCTGCTGGCCCTGCTCCTCGAGCGCGCGGGCGAGGTGGTCACCCGAGAGGATCTGCGGGACAAGCTCTGGCCAGCGGATACGTTCGTCGACTTCGACCACAGCCTCAACACGGCGGTGAGAAAGCTGCGGGAGGCCCTGGGCGACTCGGCCGAGACTCCCCGTTACGTCGAGACCCTCGCGCGGCGGGGTTACCGGTTCGTCGCCCCGGTGGCAGAGCCGGGACCCACGGCGCCAATGGCCCATTCCGCCGAAGCGGAGGTGTCCTCGCCCTCGCCGCCCGCGACAGCGCGCCGGCCGCCTTCCGCTCGTCGCGCTCTCGTCATCGCGGCCTTGCTCTCTTCCGCGGCCCTGATCGCCTATTGGGTCGGCGGGCGCTCGAAGCCGCGCCTCCAGCCGGGCCGGAGGCTGACGCTTGCCGTTCTTCCCTTCGACAACCTCTCGGGCGACGCGGACCAGGAGTACCTGAGCGACGGTTTGACGGAGGAGATGATCACGCAGCTCGGTCGGCTGGAGCCCGATCGGCTGCGCGTCACCGCGCGCAGCTCCACCTGGAAATACAAACATGCCGACCGGGACATCGACCGGATCCGCCGGGAGCTGGGCGCGGACTACGTCCTGGAGGGCAGCCTCCGTCGCGCCGGCGAGCGAGTGCGCGTCACCGCTCAGCTCATCCAGGCCGCCGATCAGACCGACGTCTGGGCCCAAACCTATGAGCGAGACCTCCGCGACGTCCTGGTCCTGCAGAGCGACGTCGCGCGGGCCGTTGCCCGGGCCATCGCTCTCACGCTGACACCGCACGCACAGGCCCGCCTGGCAAGCGCCCGTTCGGTGCGCCCGGAGTCCTATGAGGAGTACCTGAGGGGACGGTTCTTCTGGAACCGAAGGACCGAGGCGGCACTCAAGCAGGCGCTCGGATATTTCCAAAGGGCCATCGCCGCCGATCCCGACGACGCGCGAGCCTACAGTGGTCTAGCAGACTGCTACTCGGCGCTGGGCGCTTCATCCACCGTCGGCGGGCTGCCTCCTCGGCAGGCTATGCCGGATGCGAAGGCCGCTGCCCTCAAGGCGCTACAGATCGACGCCACGCTGGCGGAAGCGCACAACTCCCTGGCCTTCGTTCATCTTCTGTACGACTGGGACCTGGCGGCCTCCGAGAGGGAGTTCCGGCTCGCCCTCGAGCTGGATCCCGAGTACACCACCGCGCATCACTGGTACTCGCACTGCCTCCTGGCGCTCGGACGGACCGATGAGTCTCTGACCGAGAGCAAGCGCGCGCTGGAGCTAGAACCGCTGAACCTGGTCGTCGGCGTCCATCTGGGCTGGCATTACCTCTACGCACACCAGTACGACCAGGCCATCGCGCAATTTCGCAAGACGCTCGAGCTGGACCCGGCCTTTCCGCAGGCCCAACGATATGCCGCCTGGGGGTACCTGCAGAAGGGAATGCGTCAGGAGGCCGTCGCGTCTCTGCGCGCAGCCCTGGGTCAGCTCGGGCGCGACCCCGAGGTCGAGGGCGAGCTGGGATATGCCCTGGGCGTGGCCGGCCGCCGCGCCGAGGCTCTGGCCGTGCTCGAGGGCTTGAGGCAGCTCTCGTCGACCCGGTACGTGTCACCCTACTCCGTCGCCCTGGTCCACGTCGGCCTGCGTGACCGCGACCAGGCCCTGGCCTGGTTGGAGAAGGCCTACGTCGAGCGGTCGGACTACATGGTGTATCTCAACCGGGAGCCCATGCTCGACGGCCTGCGCTCCGATCCCCGTTTCGCCGCTCTCGTCCAGCGCGTGGGCCTGCCGAACTAGCGTCTCGAGGTGGCGGGTGAGCGGATCCGCCACTCTCCATCCGTCCCGGGACGGATAACGAAGCAGGCGATGTCAGGGCAGAGCGGCGTGGCGCGCCGAGACGACACACAGGCCCGCGAGCGCCACCACGAGGAAGGCGAACTGGCCGAGGACGCCGCGATCCGGCTCCGCCGCCTGGCCGAAGCTGGCCCGCGCCGCGCCGACGATGCACAGCAGACCCAGGATCGCCTCGTGCGACATCCCCCACGCGACGGCGAGGCATCCCACCAACAGCCATCGCTGACCACGCGACAGCGAGCGGAAGCCGCGGCCGCCGTCGAGCGAGGCCAGCGGAAGCAGGTTGAACAGGTTCAGCCAGGCCGCGGCCCGCGCCACCGCTGCCCAGGACGCCCAGCCCGTGGCCACCGCTCCGGCCCACGCGGCCGCCGCGGCGAACAGTCCCCACATGGGGCCGGCCAGCCCCACACGCGCATCTTCACGGGGAGAGGCCGGATACTGCTCCATGCGCACGAACGCTCCGAGGCCGGGCACGAACATGGGAGCCGTCGCGCGGATCCCGTAGCGCCGCAAGGCGAAGACGTGACCCATCTCGTGGACGTACATCGTGGCCACGAGGCCGAGGGCGAACCGCCAGCCCCAGACGGTCCAGTACACGCCAAAGGAAGCCAGCGCGCTGAGGAGCGTGGGCAGCTTCGTCAGCCCGAGAAGGAGCAGCTTCGCCTTCGACAGGACGAGGAAGACGACGACTTTGAACTTCCAGAGAAGAGCGCCCACGACGCCGAGCGCGCCCGTCCAGCGGGCGCGGCCCGACGAGTCCTTCGCGGGCTCGCTCGATCCCCCCGCCTTCTCGATTTCGAGGCTCAGCGCGACGACCTTTTCCGCCAGCAGGGTGTGCTGGCGGGACCCCAGGGGAAGGAGCTCGAGGGCGCGGCGCCACGAGGCGAGCGACGCCGGTACGTCCCCGGCCCGCGCGGCGCTCTCCGCCTCCTGCGCCAGCGTTCGCAGGGCGTCGCCGTGCACGAGGCGCTGGCACCCGGGACAGGCGAGCAGCCCGCTGCCCCATTCCGTCGCGCAATCGGGACAGCTCCGGGCGGCCGTCGTCTCGGCGATGGCGCCGGGTCCGGTTGCGCTCAGCGCGTCTCCCCGCTCGGAGCGGCGGCGCCGAGACGGAAGGGACCTTCGATCTGCATCGGCACGCGCCGGTTGATCTTCCAGGCTTCCCACAGCGCGAAGCCGATGATGAAGATCCCGATGATGTTCTCGAACCCGCCCAGTAAAGGCGCCGCCATCGCGAAGGCCAGCAGAAACCCGGCGGCCATCAGGAGCCGCACCGGCAGCGAGTACTTCGAAAGGGGCGAAGCCTCGGGACTCGCCTTGGGCTCGGCGGCGACCGGGACGGCGGCCGCGTTGGACGTCGTCGGATTGGAAGTCGTCGGGTTGGACGGGCTCGGCGCGTTCTGGGCCTGGGAGGGCTGCCGATCGCGAAGGGCCTTGATGATGTCCGGCACGTATTGGACGCAGATCCCGAAATACGTGAGGGCGACGGCGAGCAGCTGGTAGGCGACACCGCCGCGGCGGCGGCACCCGGCGCGGACCGCGCTGCCGACCATGATCCCCACGACCACCGCGATCAGTCCCACCTCGTAGCCGGTCGTCGCGCGCACCGCATACCAGATGGCCCCGCCGGCCAGCGCCGCGAGCAGGCCGAACACGCTCGCGCGCAGGAGGTTTCCGACCGCCGATCCCGATGCCTCGTCGTACTGGATCTGGGTCTTGCAACGCTCACAGGCGGCGCGTCCGTTGACCTGGTAGTAGAAGCTCTCGAGCGGCTTCTGGCAGGCCGCGCACGCTGTGGGCGAGACCGGCTGCCCCTCCGCCGGCTCGACCCTGTCGAACTGGAGATCTCCCGAGGCCCCCGGTGTTGGATCGCTCACATCGCGCTCCTTTCGGAGAGACGCGCGGATTGTAGCCGAGAGGCAGACGCGGTTTTTTCGCCGAGGTGACGCGGGTCATACAGCCGCGGCGCGACCGAGGCGGACCATGGCCCTGCCTTGAGGGGAGGGTCCCGGCGCACGACGGGACCTCGGCCTCGCGTTTCTCACGCCGTTCTAGAGTCCCGTCCTTCCACTTCCGTCTTCGGGCGTGCCCCTTCCCCTACCTGCGGATCGAGGCACCTCGAGTTCTGAGTAGAGACGGGCGTCCTCAGAAGGAGGACCGCCCATGCACCTTCGCAACTATCGACTGGCCGCGGCCGCGCTTTGCCTCGCCCTGAGCGCCGCCGCCACCTCCGCGCTTCCACAGGATCAGAGACAGACCGCCCCGCCGACGGACGCCTTCGGCGTCAACGCGGGCGCGCAGTTCCCGGAGCCGGCCCCGTCGAACCTGTCGACCGAGCCGATCGGCGACGACCCTCGCGCCCGTCTCCTGCGCTGGAACGAGATCGCGATGGAAGCCACGGCCCTCGACCACACGCCCCCGCCCGCCGGGGATCCCCGTGTCTTCCGCGAGCAGTTCGGTCCCGGCCGCGAAGCCAAGGCGCTCGCGATCGTCCACATCGCCATGTTCGACGCCGTCAACGCCGCCACCGGCCATCGCTTCCGTTCCTACAGCGGCGTCCCCGCCGTGCAGCGGCCCACGGGCCTCAACGTGGCCATCGCCCAGGCCGCCCACGACACGCTGGTGAAGCTCTGGCCCGCGCAGACGGCGACGTTCGACCGCCTCCTCGCCGCCGACCTCGACGAGTTCCCGGACGGCGACTTGAAACGCAGGGGCATCGCCCTCGGCAAGCGCGCGGCCGCGGCCATCCTCGCGCGGCGCGTCGACGATGGCTCGGCGCAACCCGACCCCCTCGTCGGCGTCGATTACATCCCCGGCACCGGCCCCGGCGAGTGGCGGCAGGACCCGGTCAGCCTCATCCCCATCGCTCTCGGCGCCAAGTGGGGCGAAGTCAAACCGTTCGTGCTGCGCTCGGCGAGCCAGTTCCGCATCCCGCCCCCGCCCGCCCTGACCAGCGCGAGGTACACGCGCGCGTTCAACGAGGTCAAGCGCCTCGGCGGCGATGGCCTCATCACGCCGACGGAGCGCACGGCGGAGCAGACGATCGCCGGGATCTACTGGGGCTACGACGGCACGCCGAACCTCAGCGCCCCGCCCCGGCTCTACAACCAGATTGCGGTGCACATCGCCAACCAGAACGGCACCGGCCAGACGCGCGTCGAGAACCTGGCCCGACTGCTGGCGCTCGTGCATACCTCGATGGCCGACGCGGGCATCGCCTGCTGGGAATCGAAGTTCGTCTACAAGTTCTGGCGTCCGGTCGGCGCCATCCGCGAAGCCGACACCGATGGCAACCCGAACACCACCATCGATCCCTCCTTCACTCCCCTCGGCGCCCCCGCCAGCAACGTGGTGCCGGGAGTGAACTTCACTCCGCCGTTCCCCGCCTATGCGTCCGGACACGCCACGTTCGGCAGCGCGCTCTTCCAGACGCTGCGGCGCTTCTACGGCACGGACCGCATCCGTTTCACGTTCGTGTCGGACGAGTTCAACGGCGTGACCACGGACAACCAGGGCAACGTCCGTCCGCGCATCCCGCGTACGTTCGCGAGCCTTTCCGCGGCCGAGGAGGAGAACGGCCAGAGCCGCATCTACCTCGGCATCCACTGGGAGTTCGACAAGGCCGAAGGGATGCTCCAGGGCCGCCGCGTCGCGGATTTCGTCATGAACAACGCGTTCCAGCGCCTTCCCTAGGGCGCCTCGATCCGGCCGCGGCCCGGGGCGGCGGAGAGCCGCCACTCCGGGCCGTTCATTTCCTCGGTGGGTCAGGCGCGGATCGTCGGGATCATCGGCCCAGCATCTCCTCGAGGGCGGCGCGCCAGGGACGCAAGGGCGACCCCGTCCGCTCGGCGTAGCGCGCGCTCGAGAGCACGGAATAGGCGGGACGTCGCGCGGGCGCGGCCAGCTCCGCGCTCGAGATGCGGTCCACCCTCGCGCGGACGTCGGCGATCTCCAGGGCGGCCACCGCCAGCTCGTACCAGCTGCAGGCGCCCTCGCTCGCGACGTGGACGGTGCCCGTGGCTCCGGAGGCGATGAGGGCGACGATGGCGGCGGCGAGGTCGGGGGCGTACGTCGGCGCGAAGCGCTGGTCGTCGACGACGCGCAGGGCGGCCCCCGTGCGGGCGCGCTCCAGGATGCGGTCCACGAACGAGCCTCCCTTGGCCCGGCTTCCGCCCGGTCCGAACACGCCGCTGGTGCGCACGAGGAGGGAAGGCGCGCCCACCGCTTCCACCATCATCTCGCCCGCACGCTTCGACCGGCCGTAGGCGTTGATCGGACGCGGCGCGTCGTCTTCCACGTAGGGCCGCGACCCGGTTCCGTCGAACACGTAGTCGGTGGAGACGTGGACGAAGAGCGCGTCCCCGCGCCGGGCCGCCAGCGCGAGGTTCAGGACGGCGGCGGCGTTCACGGCGAACGCGGCCTCGATCTCCGCTTCGGCGGCGTCGACCTTGTTGTAGGCGGTCGCGTTGATGACGACGTCGGGCCGGATGGAATGGACGACGGCGGACACGGCCGCCGCGTCCGTGACGTCGAGGTCGCCGCGCGTCAACGGCCGCGCGGAGGCGCCCAGGGAGGCGACGAGGGCACGACCGAGCTGGCCACCGGCGCCGGTGACCAGAGCCTTCAAGCGTCGATGCGGGCGGCCAGCGAGAAGTCGCGCGCGGACAGTCCGCCCTCGTCGTGGGTAGTGAGGGTCAGCGTCACCTTCCGGTACTCGATGAGGATGTCGGGGTGATGGTCGGCCGCTTCCGCCAGCTCCGCGACCCGGCCGACGAACGCGATCGCGGCCGGGAACGTGTCGAGCGTGTACTGCTTGCGCAGCCGGTCGCCCTCGATCTCCCAGCCCTTCAGCGAGGAGAGCCGCGTCCGGGCTTCTTCGTCCGAGAGACGCGCCATGTCAGGCCGATGGTACCGGCGTGGACGAAGACGAGCCGGGACGGCGGCGGGTACGGCGCCGCCGTCGGCGCCGGGGACGCGACAGGCGCGGCGCGTCCGCGTCCACGGGCACCGCCCCCTCGCCCGCCGGCGCGGCCGCCGCCGGCTCCAGCTCCAGCCGCCGCCAGTACGTGGCCAGCTCCTGGCCCTGTACGCCGCCGTGGATCTCCATCCAGCGCAGCGCCTCCTCGAGATACCCCCGGCCGGCCAGGAGGTGCTTCACCTTGGGCGACGTGTGGACCTCGCGCAACCGGCTCTGCGCGGCCAGGATCAGACGCAGGCGGTCGAGGTCGCGACGCGCGAAGGGCAACACGAGCGCGGCCGGACCGCCGCCGCCGGGCACCTCGTCGAGCTCCTCTTCGCCCAGCGCCGCCATCTCGGCGGCCACGTCGAGACGATCGTCGGCGTCGGCCGGCTCCGCCTCCGCGGCTCCCCGGCGGGGCATGGCCGCGGCGGCGGCACGCCTCAGCGGCACGCCGAGGGGAACGACCAGAGTGCCCATCAGGAGCGGATTGGTCAGCTCGTCCGGGGCGGCCAGGCCGGCGTTGCGATAGTCGTCGAGGCGGGACAGGCTGCCCAGCAGGCGCTCGCCCTGATCCGCGATGGCCTGGTCCGCCTCGGGGAGGAGGTACGCGAGCAGGCCGGTGTCGTGCAGGAGCTGGAACGTCTGGCGCGAGGCACCCTGGCGCAGGATCTTGTAGATCTCGTCCAGGATCCGCGCGGGGCTGCTCTTCACGATCTCGCCGCGGAGGAAGCGGATGGCTTCCAGCGTGTCGCGGTGGATCGTGAACCCGAGCCGCGCGGCCAGGGCCACCGCGCGCAGCATGCGGACGGGATCCTCGCGGAATCGGACCTCGGGGTCGCCGATCGTCCGGATCAGCCGGTTGGTCAGGTCCTCGAGCCCGCTCACGTAGTCGATGACCGAGAACGTCGCGATGTCGTAGAAGAGCGCGTTCACGGTGAAGTCGCGGCGGAAGGCGTCCTCTTCCGGGGTGCCGAACGTGTTGTCGCGCCGGATGAGGGTGTCCCCCTCCTCGGCGGGCGCCTGGCGGCGGAAGGTCGAGACCTCGACCACCTTGCGTCCGAAGCGGACGTGGCAGAGCCGGAACCGCCGCCCTACGACGAAGCAGTTCCGGAAGAGCTTCTTCACCTGCTGGGGGTGGGCGTCGGTGGCGATGTCGAAGTCCTTGGGCTTGCGCTCGAGCAGCAGGTCGCGTACACCTCCCCCGACCAGGTAGGCCTTGAACCCGTGATTCTTCAGGCGGTAGAGCACCTTCAGGGCATCTTCGTCGATGCCCTTTCGGGAGAGGTTGTGCTCCGGACGGGGCAGGATGCGGGGCATGATCAGGCGAGCGTCCCGTCGGAGAATTGCGACGGGATGGTCAAGGGCGCGGCTTCAAGGGCCGGATTATGACCGGTTTTGCGAGCCCAGGCCAAGCTGGGCCCGAGCGCGCGTCGCGCCTCGGATATCTGGACTGGGCGCGCGGCCTGGCCGTCCTCCTCATGATCAACACCCACGCCTTCTCCGCCTGGACGGTGGCGGAGGATCGCGGCACGCGCCTGTTCGGACTCGCCCGCCTCTTCGGGGGCTATCCGGCCCCGCTGTTCCTGTTCCTGGCCGGTCTGTCCGCGGCGCTGGTCGCGGAAAGGGAGCGCGCCAGGGGCAGGGAGGACGGAGAAGTCCGGCGGCGCGGACTGCGCCGGGCCCTGACCGTGCTCGGCTACGCGTTCCTCTTCCGCGTGGGGATGTTCGCGAGCGGGGGCTTCGGCCGGGCCGCCGACCTCCTGCGCGTCGACGTTCTCAACTGCATCGCGGTGTCGTTGATGCTGGTCGCGCTCGCCCTCGGCATTCCCAGCCCGCGCGGCCGCCTCGGCGCGACGCTGGGCCTGGCCGCGGCCATCGCCCTGCTGACCCCGCTGGCCTGGGACACGGGCTGGTGGACAGGGTGGCCGGCACCGATCGCGGGCTACTTCACGGGCCGCGTGCGCGACGCGCTGTTCCCACTCTTCCCCTGGGCCGCGTTCACGGCTTTCGGGGCGGCCTGCGGCCTCCTCCTGGCGCGCGCCCGCGCTCGCGGAACCGAGGGAATCACGATCGCCGTCCTGGCCGCGATCGGAGCCGCGGCCACCCCCGCGGCGCTCTGGGCGGATGGTCACGCCCCGTCGGTGTACCCCGTCTACGACTTCTGGCACACGAGCCCGTCGTACGTCCTCCTCAAGTGCGGCGTCCTCCTCCTGCTCCTGGCCCTCGCCTTCCTCCTCGACCGTCTCCCAGGCCCGAGCGCGCTGCGCCAGCTCGGGCAGACGAGCCTCCTCGTCTACTGGGTACACCTCGAGATCATCTACGGCCGCTGGATCGCTCCCGGCGTGCGCGGGATCCTGTCTGTCGGGGAAGTGGCGGCCGGCGTCGTCGTCCTCGCCCTGGCCATGCTCGCGCTGTCGATCGCGCGCACGCACGCGGGCGGGTGGCATTGGCGCGGCGGGGAATTGGCCAAGGCCTGAGCGGCTTCCGTCTACACGCGCCGGAGGAAGACGCGTTCGCCGTTCGGCGTGGCCACGAAGCGTTGCCCTTCCGGGAACAGCTCGCCGGCCCGAAACGGCGGCAAGGGACGCGAGGGATCGCGGACGAACGTCTCCCCCTCCGGCCGCAGCGCGCCGACGAACACGAGCTCGCGCCATTTCAGCTCGGGCATCGAGAATCCGTCCCCCGTCATCTCGACGTCCTCGAAGGGACGCTCGTCGACCACCTCAGGCCTCCGGGTCGTGCGAGCCGCGTGGCTTCGCCATCTTGCGGCCGAGGTGCTCGAGGAGCCGGACCTCTTTCGGGGTAAGGTCGGCGCGCGCGAACAGGGCCTCCCAGTCGCGCAGGTAGCCCTCGGTGTGGATCTCGGGCAGGGCGCCGATCGCGATCAGCCCCTCGCGCAGGCGATCCAGCATCGCGGCCTTCTCCGCCAGGGTCGCGCGCCGCGGCAACGCCGCCGGACGCGCCGAGGCCCGGAAGACTTCGTAAGCGGCCACCATCACTGCGTGCGAGAGGTTGAGCGAAGGCTGGTCGGGATGCGCGGGGATGAGGACGCGCGGGCCGCAGCGCGCGAGCTCGTCCTGGGTGAGCCCCGAGCTCTCCGGGCCGAAGACGAGGCAGGCCGTCTCCTCCCCGCGGCCCGCCACCTCCGCGGCCGCCTCGCGAACGTCGAGCCAGAGCGCGCCCTTGTCGCGCTTGCCCGAGAAGGCGAGGGCCAGGTGCGCGTCCGCGACGGCGGACCGGAGATCGTCATGCACCGCGGCCTGCTCGAGGACCTCGTGGCTTCCCCAGGCACTGCGCCAGCACTCGATCGTGCGCCAATCCCCCGGCGCGACCAGGCGCAGGCCGGCGAGGCCGGTGTTGCGAATGGCCCGCGCGACCGCGCCGACGTTGGCCGGCGACTCCGGCCGGACGAGGACGACGTGGACGGGCAACGACTAGGAAGTGCCTTCCCTGACGGGCGGGATGAAGTGGATGTAGGCGTTGAGCCAGCGGATCTCCTCGTCCTTCTCGGAGAGGTCGATCTGCAGCAGGTCGCGCTGGGAGACCATCCCCACGAGCCGATCGCCCTCCACCACGGGCAGGTGCCGGCAGCCGGCCTGCTTCATCTTGCGCAAGCCGTCTTCGTGCGACTCGCCGGCCTGGGCCACCACCAGGTCCTTCGTCATGACCTCGCCGACGCGCGTACGGTCGGGATCGAGCTCGCGCGCGACCACGCGGCTCATCACGTCGCGTTCGGACAGGATGCCGACGAGGCGCGAGCCGTCGAGGACGGACACCGCGCCCACGCGCCGGTCCGTCATGTAGCGGCACGCGTCGCGCACCGAATGGTCGGAGCGCACGTGGAAGATCTCGCGCCCGGAAACCAATCCTCCGATCGTCTTCATGCCTCCTCCTCCGCCTCCTCCGCCTCCTCCGGATGGCGCAGGAACCGACGGTGGCGCGGAAGCCGCTCCAGATACGCAAGGAGGTGCTGGCGTACGCGCGCCGCGTCTCGGGCCGACATCTCCACGAACTCCACGCCGACGCCGGTAGTCGTGCGCGTGCGCGCCGCGACCTCCGCCGGTCGCCACCACGCCACGCGGCAGCGCGCGAACACCTCTAGCTCGTTCCCGGGCAGGGCGAACCAGACCTCGATCTCCTGTCCGGGGTCCAGGGGCTGCGCCCGTTCGATGAAGACCCCGCGCAGGCCGAGGTCGACCACGAAGAGCTGCTCGCGCATGCCGCCGATGGCGACGGTCCCGCGCTGGAGGAAGGGGATTCGGATCTTGCGAAGTGCGGGCTCGGTCGGAAGCCCTTCCGCCGCCGCGGGCGGGGCGACCTTCTCCATCGCGAGAGACCTCGAAGGGATCAAGCTTGCACCTCGCGTCGGGGTGTGTCAACGCGCACCCCCCCGCCCGGCGTCGTTGACACCGTCGCGCGGCGTGTGTTTGAATCCGGGCCAACTTACGCGAGGCAAATGAGTTCCTCGGCCAGCGGCCCCCTGCTTCCCACCCTGATCGTGACGGGGGGTGCCTCCGACGGTCTCCAGATTCCGTTGGAGTCGCCGGGAGCCGAGAAGATCATCGGCTCCGGCCCCTCATCGCATCTCCGGCTCACCAACCGCAACGTGGACACCCTCCACGCGCGGATCGCCTGGGAAGATGCCGGGATCGTCCTCAGCGACGTGGGCAGCGCGGCCGGCACGTTCGTCAACGGCGAAAGAGTCGACAACGAGCAGGTTCTCTCGGACGGCGATCGCATCTCCATCGGGCCGCCGGGATCGCCGGAGAGCGTGAAGCTCCTCGTCCGCGTTCCCGGCAACCTCGCGGCGGTAGCGGTGATGCCCGTCAAACTCGCGCCGCCACCGAGCGCGGCGCCATCGTTCTCCGCGGCGGACGAGGATCCGCTCGTGTTCGCGGACCCGGCCGTGCCCGAGACGTTCACGCCCGCCTTCGCGCCTCCTTCCGCGGAGCCGGCCGCCGGAGGTCCCGCGATCATCTTCGAAGAGAGTCCTGCTCCCCGCGCGCCCACGGTGGCGGCTCCCGCACCCACTCCCGCCCCCGCCCCTGCCGGACCCGTGCGCACTCCGCGCCCCACACCGGCCACGCGCCCCGACTACATGACGGAGATCCCGAGCATCAGCGGAGGGGACCGGGTCCGCGAGCCGCTCGAGGTCCCGGCGGCGCAGGCGCCCTCCGCGCGCCCCGCACCGGCGCGGCGCCCGCCCTCGCGCCGCCCGAGGCTCCCCACCATCCCCCGCGCCGCGGTGGTGGCCGTCGCCGCCGCCGCCTTGACCGGCGGCGCGTTCTACATGTATTCGCACTCCCGCCAGCCCCCGCCCGTGCTCTCTTCGGTGACTCCGCCCAAGGCGGAGGTGGGTTCGACGATCACCATCAACGGCAGCGGCTTCGAGGGCTCCGCCTCCGACAACACCGTTCGCTTCGGCGATGCCGTGGCGAAGGTGACGAACGCGTCCGCGACTTCGATCGCCGTCACCGTGCCCGAAGTCGCCGTTCCTGCGGCCAAGGGCATTGCGATCACGGTGGAGGGCAAAGGCGGACGCTCGAACGCCCTGTTCGTGAAGATCGCCCGCCTGCCGCGCGTCACGAAGGTGGAGCCCGACGTGGCCCTCCCCGGGACCGAGGTCACCCTGCACGGCCAGCATTTCGACGGAGGACCGGTCACCGTCCGCGTCGGCGGGGAGAAGGTCGAAGTGAAGAACGCCTCCGCCAACTCCCTCCAGATCCGGGTGCCCGAGATGGCCTGGACGGACGGCCAGAGCGTTTCCGTCACCGTGGAGCTGGGCCCGGACACCGCCCGTGCGACGCCGCTGTTGATGGGCCGCTTGCCCCTGGTCGCCGAGGTGGCGCCCGCCTACGGGGCCATCGGTCAGCGCGTCACGATCAGGGGCCGCGGCTTCGATCCCGTGCCCACGAGCAACCGCGTGACGATCGGGGGCGCGCCCGCGCTCGTGCTCGCGGCCAGCGCGAACGAGCTGCAGGTGGCGGCCCCGGCCGCCCCCACGACCGGATCCCAGGAGCCGCTGCCCGTCGTGGTGGAAGCACACGGGGCCGCGTCTTCTGGACGCTCGACGTTCGCGCTTTCCCATCCGCTCTCGGGGAACGCCCGGCTGCGCTTCTACCCCGCTCCCACGGCCCTGGGCGGCGACCGATTCGCGTTCGTGTCGACGGAGATCGGACCCGTCCTCGTGCTCACGGGCAAGGGGGACGCGGCGACGACGGCCGAGCGTGCGGACCGCGTGGCCACGGGCCTCACGGCCCTGCTGGAATCGGCAGCCTCGCGCGCGGTCACGCTCGAGGTGCGTGAGGGCGCGTCTCCGGCGGTGGCCGTCGCGGGCGGACCGGTGGTCGTGAGCGTCGCCGCGGAGGACGTCGAGGGATATGCCCAGGCCTGGGATCCGGGCCTCAAGCCCACGCGCGTGAACCCGCGCCAGATCGCCGCCTACTGGACCGCCCTCCTTCAGGACTACGTGACGCTCTTCGGCCAGGGCCAGAGGCCGAGCCGCACCGCGGAGATGACCCCGCGGGGCAAGGTCCTCGTCGACCTCTACGCCGAGGCCCAGCGGCGCGGAGCGACCGGGGGCGTGCCCGTCGGGTCCCTCTACGAGCTCCCGCCCGCCTCTCTCAAGAACGTGCGCGAGCTGGCGCTCCTGATTCCGTCGGGCGGGCCCAGCGCCGCCGGGGTGGCCGTGGCCGGCCGCTGGGAAGGCACGATGGCGGACACGGAAGCCGAGCGCAGCGTCGAGGTGCAGTTCCAGGTCGACGGCGGGCGGCTGGCGGGATCCCTCTCCACGAAGACGGGCGGCATCGCGATGCGCACGCCGCTGCAGCAGGTCACCTACGAGAAGGGCGTCCTCAAGTTCCTGGTACCCTCCGGCGGCAACACGAGGCTCTTCCGCGCTGCCCTCGAGGGGGGAACGCTCGTGGGAACGATCTTCAAGGACGCGGCGGGCAAGGACGCCGTCGGCCGCTTCAGCCTCCGCTACGTCGAGTGAGCGTGCCCCGCTCCGTCCGCCGCGTCTCGGCACGGCGCACGCGCGGCGCCGTGCGTTCCGGCCTCGACCATCTCATCGCGCGCCCGAGCCTGGTGCGTGGCCTCCGGCTCGGCCTGATCGCCAATCCCACTGCGGTCACGGCGCGCCTCGTGCATGCGGCGGCGGCGCTGCACCGGGCCCGGGGCGTGAAGCTGACCGCGCTCTTCGGTCCCGAACATGGGGTCTGGGCCGACGCGCAGGATCTGGTGGAGGTGGAAGACACCCGCGATCCCGTCACGGGGCGGCCCGTCTTCAGCCTCTACGGCCGCACCCGTGTCCCGACGCCGGCCATGATGTCGGGCGTGGACGCGCTGGTGTTCGACGTGCAGGACGTCGGCGCGCGCTACTACACGTTCGTCTCCACGATGCTGCACGCGCTGGAGGCCTGCGCCGCCCACGGGAAGGCGCTGATCGTGCTCGACCGGCCCAACCCGCTCGGGGGCGACGCCCTGGACGGGAACATGCCGGAACCGGAGTACCTCTCCTTCGTCGGCCTGCATCCGATCCTCGCCCGTCACGGGATGACGGTCGGCGAGCTGGCCCTCATGTTCCGCGCCGAGCGCAACCTCGACGTCGAGCTGCGCGTCGTGCGCATGCGGGGCTGGACGCGCTCGATGTTCTTCGAGGACACGGGGCTTCCCTGGATCGTTCCCTCCCCCAACATGCCCACCGTGGACACGGCGTTCGTGTACCCGGGCGCTTGTCTCGTCGAGGGCACGAACCTCTCGGAAGGGCGCGGCACCACGCGCCCCTTCGAGCTCGTGGGCGCGCCCTGGCTCGATCCCTGGGCGCTGGCCCGCGACCTCACGCGCGAGCGCGTGCCCGGCGTCCTTTTCCGGCCCGTGTTCTTCACCCCGACGTTCCACAAGCACGCCGGCCGGCCGTGCGGGGGCGTGCAGGTCCACGTGACCGACCGCGACCGCTTCCCCGCCTTCCTGTGTTATCTCCTCCTCGTTCACCACGCGCGGCGGCAGGCGCCGGCGAAATTCGCCTGGCGCGACCCGCCGTACGAATACGAATACGTGAAGCGGCCGATCGACATCCTGTGCGGAACCCCGGACGTGCGGCGCGCCATCGACGCGGGCCTTTCGCCGCGCCGCCTTGCCGACCGGTGGCGTCGGGAGCAGCAGGCCTTCCGGCGCCGCCGCGCGCCCTACCTCCTGTATTGACCAACCGAGCCCGTCCCCCGCGCCTGCCGGAGAACGATTCGTGAGCGCGCCCATTTGGGGGGCCGTCGCCGCTGGGATCGCGATGGGCTTCGTCGCGGCCTGGATGCTGGGCGTGGCGCGCGGCACGCGCCCCGCGAGCGAGACCGAACAAGAGCCCATGCCCGACGTCTCCGACCTCATGGCGCAGATGCTCGCGGCCTCCGGCCGCCGGGCCATGGTGCCCGTGATCCTCAAGCTCGTCGACGAGCTGCTCCAGCCCGAGCAGGCGGCGGTGTTCGTCTTCCGCCCGGACGGCCGGCTGGCCCTGGCCGAAGGCCTGGGCCTGCCCCAGACCCTGACCCGCGGGGCGGAAGTCGTCCTCGGTGAAGGGCGGATCGGCCGGCTCGGGAAGGCGCGCCGCGCCCTGGCCGACGCGGACTTCGACGCCACCCCCGGCACTCCCGAGTCGGCCGCGCTGGCGGGCCTTCACGTCGACGTGGGTTCTCCCATCCTCGCCCACGACCGCCTGCACGGCGTCATCTCGGTAGGCCGGCCGCGTCGGCGGCGGGCGGAAGCGAAGGCCGTGGTCAAGATGCTGGCCGACCTCAGCGGGCTCGCCATCGTGCAGGTGGACAAGCTCAAAGCCATCCAGGACACGGCGAACAAGGACGGCCTCACCGGCGTCTTCAACAAGCGCCATTTCCAGGAGCGCCTGTCCGCGGAGATCCGGCGCGCGGAGCGCGACGGCCAGCAGGTCAGCCTCTTCCTCCTCGACATCGACGACTTCAAGAACTACAACGACACCAACGGCCACGTGGCCGGGGACGAAGTGCTGAAGAAGATGGGCCAGCTCCTGCGCGGCTCCATCCGCGAGGACGATGTGGTGGCACGCTACGGGGGAGAAGAGTTCGTGATCCTGTACCCGGGCGCGAGCAAGGCCCTCGCCTATCGCCTGGCCCAGGGCCTCCGACGCGCCGTGGAGTCACACCCGTTCACGGGCGGCGAGCGCCAGCCGCTGGGTGCGGTCACGATCTCGGGCGGAGTCGCCTCCTACCCGCAGGACGCGCCCTCGGAAGTGGAGCTGATCCGCGCCGCCGACCACGCCCTCTACCAGGCCAAGAACGCCGGCCGCAACCGCATCATCGGCGCCGGCGGCAGCGATCCCGGACACTGAACGCTACGCGTTCTCCGCCGCCGTCAGGGGCGAAGGATCCGCGCGGACGGGCTCCCTCCGCCGCGGACGCCGCGCCCGCGTGGTGATGAGCACGGACGCCAGGATGAGGATGCCGCCCACGAGCAGGCCGGGAGTGAGCGCCTCCTTCAGGATCACGCGGCCGAGGATCACCGCCACCACCGGGTTGACGTAGGCGTACGTCCCGACGGAGGTCGCGGGCAGCTCGTTGAGCGCATACGCGAAGGCGGTGAACCCGACCAGCGAACCGAAGACGACGAGGTAACCCAGGCTGAGCCACGTGCTCGAGCCCGCCGTGCGGAAGGCGCCCCAGTCGTCGCGGAAGAGCACGAGCGACTCGAAGAAGAGGGCGACGGAACCGGCCAGCATCTCGATGGCGGACGCGGTGAAGACGGGCAGGCGGGCGGGCACGGACTGCGCGTACAGGGAGCCGACCGCCCACGAGATGGTCCCGAACTGCAGGGCGATGATGGCGCCCCAGTGGCCGGCCTGGATGCCCCCCTCCGGACGCGCCACGAGGGCGACACCGCCGAGGCCGATGAGCGTGCCGACCCACAGGGCCGGCGTCCAGCGCTGGCCGCCCGGGCGCAGCCCGTCGAGGAAGGTGAGCCACAGGGGCGTGGTGCCGACGATGAGGGCGGCGATGCCGCTCGGGATCGTCTTCTCCGCCCACATCACGAGGACGTTGCCGATCGCGAGCAGCAGCACGCCCACCAGCGAGTAGTCCGCCACCTGCCGCCAGGTGGGCCAGCCGTGGCGCCGGTCCACGATGGCGGCGATGACGGCCATGGCGATCCCGGAGGCGAAGAAGCGCAACGCGCCCGCGCCGAAGGGCGGCACCTCGCGCACGGCGATGCGGATGGCGAGGTAGGTGGAGCCCCAGACCACGTAGACGACGGCCAGCGCGATCCACGGGAGCAGACGGCGATGACGGGGGGACATGTCTAGCCTTTCGAGCCCGCGGGTGCCTCCGCCGCGTCTTCGACGAACAGCGCGGGGGGAAGCGGGCCGAGCGTGCCCTTCTCCAGCACGGTCTCCAGCACGAACGCGGTGCGCGACGACTGCAGGGCGCGCGTGCCCTTCAGATCGAGCAGCAGCGCGTTGACGTCTTCGATGCGGCGGCAGATGACGTCGGCCACGAAGCAGTCCTCGCCGCTCACCCGGTACACGGAGCGGACGAGCGGGCTGGCGGTGAGCCGGCGCAGGACGTCCTTCTCCTTCTGCGGCGCCTTGCCGTCCAGGGTGATGCGGAGCTGGGCCCGGACGCCCAGGCCGAGGGCGAGGGGATCGATGTCTGCGTGGTAGCCGCGCACGACCCCGCGCCGCTCCAGCTCACGGAGGCGCTCCGTGACCGCCTGCCGGGAGAGGCCGAGCTCCTTGGCCAGGTCCGCCGCCGGACGACGGCCATCTCGGGAGAGAGCGAGGAGCAGCGCGCGATCCGTCTTGTCGAGGCGGGGCCTTTCCGATCGGGTCGCCATAGCGCAGGAGCCTACCTACCTGGACAGACGAATGTCAATTAAACTTGGTTCCGTGATTGACATATGACAAGAGCGCATGACGGCCATGCGGCGGATCGATCCCCTCGTCCGCCCCGCCGGCGCGATCGTCCAGGCGCGTGGATCCCCTTCACATGAAATGACGAATCCACCCTTGACCCGCGCGCGAAGCGGGATCAAGAATCCGGAAACCCCGACCCGAGAGGTGGCGCATGGCCAAGCCCCCGGACGACGACTCCCCCGTCTCGGGAGTCTCGCGACGCACCTTCCTCAAGACCGCGGGCGTGGGCGCCGCCGCCACGAGCCTGATCGGCGCCGCTCCCGGCGCGGCCGGCCCCGCGGTGCTCGGACCGGATGCCGTGCCCCTGGCCCTGAAGATCAACGGGGCGCCGCGCACCGTGACCGTCGAGCCGCGCGTCACTCTGCTCCGGGCCCTGCGCAATCACCTCGACCTCACCGGGGCCAAGGAGATCTGCGACCGCGGCTCCTGCGGCGGGTGCACGGTGATGCTGGACGGCAAGCCCATCGCGTCGTGCCTGATGCTGGCCGCCGACGCCGTCGGCCATGACATCACGACCGTCGAAGGCATCGGGACGCCCGAGAAGATGAGTCCCGTCCAGGCGGCGTTCGTGGAAGCGGACGCCCTGCAGTGCGGCTTCTGCACGCCAGGCTTCGTGGTCGCGTCCACCGCGCTCCTCCGCCAGAACCCGAGCCCGACGCTGGAGCAGGTCAAGGACGGCCTGGCCGGCAACATCTGCCGTTGCGGGACCTACTCGCGGGTCTTCGAGGCGGTGCTCAAGGCGGCCAAGGCGACTCCGGTCGCAGGAAGGAAGGCCTGAGATGAGTCAGGACGCCTCTCCCAAGCCGCCGGAGCCCACCGTCACCTTCGTCGTGAAGGCGGGACACGCCAGCGCGCCGCAGACGCTGGAGGTGCACGCCGCCCAGGGCGACATCAAGCCCTGGGACCTCGACTCGAAGCTGCGCGTGGTCAAGGGCCGCCAGCCGCGGTTGGACGGTCCGTCGAAGGTCACCGGTCGCGCGAAGTACACCTTCGACATCTCCATGCCCGGCATGCTCTGGGGAAAGATGGTCCGCGCGACCGTGCCCGCGGCGGAGATCGTCAAGATCGACACCTCCAAGGCGGAGAAGCTGCCCGGCGTGAAGGCGGTCTGGACGACGGAAGCGCGCGCGGTGCGCTTCGCGGGACAGGACGTGGCGGCGGTTGCCGCCATCTCCCCCGAGGTCGCGGAGGACGCGGCGCGGCTGGTCGAGGTCACCTACGACGAGCGCCCCTACGTGACCGATCTCCAGAAGGCGATGGAGGAAGGCGCGCCCACCGTCTACAACGCCGACCAGATCCCGGACAGCCCGAAGGCGCCGGTGAAGGGCAACGTGGTCGGCCCCATCGTGCCGCGGCGCGGCGGCCAGCGCGGCGACATCGCCAAGGGCCTGGCGGAAGCGGACGTCACCGTCGAGGGCACGTACTACGTGCCCGTCCACACGCACTCCCCGCTGGAGACGCACGGCGTGATCGCGAAGTGGGAGGGCGACCAGCTCACGATCTGGGCTTCGACCCAGAGCATCTCGACGGTGCGCGAGGGAATGGCGGAATACCTCGGCATCGACCGCAAGAACGTCACCGTCATCACCGAGCACATGGGCGGGGGGTTCGGCAGCAAGCTCGGCGCCTCCGCGGAGGGCTCGAACTTCTCGGGCGTCGCCTGCAAGCTCGCGAAGCAGGCGGGTGCGCCCGTCAAGCTGATGCTCGACCGGCACGAGGAGCACCTCTGCACGGGCAACGCGCCCGCGGCCCTCATGACCGTGCGCCTGGGCGCCAAGAAGGACGGGACCCTGACCGCGATCCACCACCGCTCGTTCGGCACGGCGGGGATCGCGGGCGGCGCGGGCACGGGCGGACCCTCCGGCAACCTGTACGCGAACACCCCGAACTGCCTGGTCGAGGAGCACGACGTCTTCACGAACGCGGGCCCGGCCGCGCCCCTGCGCGCGCCCGGCCATTCGCAGGGCGCGTTCGCGCTGGAGTCGGCGGTGGACGAGCTCGCGGAGAAGCTCGGGCTCGATCCCCTGGAGCTGCGCCGCAAGAACGAGTCGAGCCCGGTGCGGCGCATCCAATACGACGTGGGCGCCAAGGCCATCGGCTGGGAGCGCCGGCAGAAGAAGGCGGGCGAGGCCACGGGCGCGCGCAAGCGCGGGCTCGGGATGGCGAACGGGAACTGGTACGTCTTCGCGCGCGGGAGCGGAGTGGGTGCGGAGGTGAAGATCCACCGCGACGGCTCGGTCGAGGTCTTCCAGGGCTCGCAGGACATCGGCACCGGCTTCCGCACCGCGATGGCCATGGTGGTCGCGGAGGAGCTCGGGCTGCAGACCCGCGACGTGACCCCGCATGTGGGTGACACGCGTTGGCCGGAAGGCGTCGGCTCCGGCGGCAGCAACACCACGAACTCGGTCGCTCCCGCCGTCCGCCTGGCCGCCCACGACGCGCGCGCCAAGCTCTTCGCGGTGGCGGCGCCCCTCCTGGGCGCGAAGGCCGAAGACCTCGACGCCGCGGGCGGGAAGATCTTCGTGGCCGCCACCCCTTCGAAGTCGATCGGATTCCGCCAGGCCGCCGCCAAGATGCCGAACGAGGTCATCAGCGCGGTCGCGGAGCGGAAGAAGCAGTACGAGACCTACCGGCAGGACCTCGCGGGCACGCAGTTCGCGGAGGTCGAGGTCGACACGGAGACGGGCAACGTCCGCGTGATCAAGGTCGTCTCCGTGAACGACTGCGGGATCCCCATCAACACGCTGACCACCGAGAGCCAGATCATCGGGGCCATGATCCAGGGCGTGTCTTGGGCGCTCTTCGAGAACCGCATCCTCGACCGCAATGTCGGCACGATGGTCAACCCGAACCTCGAGGCCTACAAGGTCCTGTCGACGAAAGACATGTTCGAGGCAGTGCCCATCATCACCGAGGTCGCGAACGCGGGGAACAACACCTCGGCCGCCGGAATCGGCGAGCCGCCCATCGTGCCCACGCTGGCCGCGATCGCGAACGCCGTCTACAACGCGACGGGCGCGCGCGTGCGCTCGCTGCCGCTCACGCCGGACCGGGTGCTGGCCGCGTTGGCGGCGGCGAGGAGGGCCTGATGAAGAGCTTCGAGCTGGCCCGGCCGACCTCGGTCGCGCAGGCGCGCGAGCTCCTGGCCGAGCGTCCGGGCGCCGCCTTCAAGGCGGGCGGTATCGACCTCCTCGACCACCTCAAGGAGCATCTCGTCGAGCCGCCGCGCCTCGTGGACCTGAAGTCCATCGCCGGCATGCGCGACATCGCGGCGCAGCCTGACGGTTCGCTGCGCATCGGCCCCTTGGCCACGCTGGCCGACGTGGCCGCCCACGCGGGCGTGCGGCAGACGCATCGCGCGCTGGCCCAGGCCTGCGGCGAAGCGGCCTCGCCCCAGATCCGCAACGTCGCCACCATCGGCGGCAACCTGCTGCAACGGCCGCGCTGCTGGTACTACCGGCAGGAGTCCTACAAGTGCCTCAAGAAGGGCGGCGACGTCTGCTACGCCGTGGGAGGCGAGAACCGCTACCACGCGATCTTCGGCGGCGGCCCGTCCTACGCGACGCACCCGTCGAACGCGGCCGTCCCTCTCGTCGCCTTCGGGGCCCAGCTCGTGCTCGAAGGCGAGAAGGGCCCGCGCACGGTGGCCGCCAGCGACTTCTTCACCGCCCCCACCAAGGACCCGGAGCGCGAGAACCAGATCCAGCCCGGCGAGGTGCTCACGGAGATCCGCGTCCCCGCGGCCGCGGGGTGGCGCTCCGCGTACGACGACCTGCGCGAGCGCGCGGCCTTCGACTGGCCGCTCGTCGCCGCGGCCACGGCGGTGAAGATCGACGGCGGCCTGGTCAAGGAAGCGCGGATCGTCCTCGGCGCGGTGGCGCCCATCCCCTGGCGATCGGTGCGGGCGGAGCAGGCGCTGGTGGGCAAAGCCCTCGACGCCACGTCCGTGGCGGCGGCGGCCAACGCGGCCACGGTGGGCGCGGCCCCGCTCTCCGAGAATGGCTACAAGGTGGGTCTCCTCCAGACCCTGCTGCGGCGCACGCTGCTGGGCCTGGCGTCATGAGCGGCGAGGTGAACATGGACGACCTCGAGGACGTGCCCGTCTGCCGCCGCCTCCGCACGAAGATGTACTACGTCATGGGCCGCGAGCACGTGGACATGCGCGAGGCATCGCCGACCGGGCAGTACTGGTGCTCGCGCACGGCGACGGTGCTCGGTCCGGACGACGTCTTCTGCAGCCCCCAGGTCTGCAAGCCGCATCGCGCCTGCTTCGAGACCGAGTAGCCACGGCCGTCGTCTTATGATCGTCCGGTGATGCCCCGGACGGCCCTGCTCGGCCTGGCCCTCGCCGCCGCGGCCTGCGCGCGCGGCCCGAAGGACCAGTTCCCCGGCGCTCCCGTCGTCCTCGTCTCCATCGACACCCTGCGCGCGGACCATCTGCCCGCCTACGGCTACGCGGGCGTGCAGACGCCACACCTCGATCGCTTCGCCCGGGACGCGATCGTCTTCGAGAACGCGTACACGCACGTACCCCTGACCCTGCCCGCGCACGTCTCGATCCTCACCGGGCTCCTTCCCTTCGAGCACGGCGTGAGGGACAACCTGGGCTATCACTTCGAATCGAAGTCCCATCCCACGTTGCAGGGCCTCCTGAAGTCGAAGGGATACGCGACGGGCGCCACCGTCTCCGCGTACGTCCTGCGCGGCGGCACCGGGATCGCGGACGGTTTCGATCTCTACGACGACAAGATGGTGGTGCCCTTCGGTACCGACGCCCTCGGGCGCGTACAGCGTCCGGGCGGCGAGACGGCGGCGATCGCGTCGCGGTGGCTGGAGGGAGTGAAGGGCCAGCCCTTCTTCCTGCTTTTCCATACGTACGAGCCCCACGCACCCTACGAGCCGCCCGAGCCGTTCAAGAGCCGCTACGCGCTCGCCTACGACGGGGAGATCGCGGCGGCGGACGCGGTCGTGGGCGGGCTGCTCGACGAGCTGCGCCGCCTGGGCGTCTACGACCGCGCGCTGGTGATCGTCCTCTCCGATCACGGCGAAGGGCTGGGCGAACACGGCGAAGACGAACACGGCATCCTTCTCCATCGATGGGCGCTGCACGTCCCGCTGCTCGTCAAGCTCCCCGGCTCCGCGCGCGCGGGTACGCGGGTGGCGGCGCCGGTGGAGACGATCGACCTCCTGCCTACGGTGGCGCGGCTGGTCGGCCTGACGCCGCCGGGCGGCCTCCGCGGCCGCTCGCTCCTCGAAGCGGGGGGCGAGCCGCGCCGGATCTACGCCGAGACCTCGTATCCACGGACGCACCTGGGCTGGAGCGAGCTGCGCGCTCTCATCGACGAGCGCTGGCACTACATCGAAGGGGCCAAGCGCGAGCTCTACGACATCCTGGCCGATCCGCGCGAGCTCACGAACCGGCTCGCGGACCAGCGCGAGCTCGGCCGGTCGCGCCAGGCCGAGCTGGGACGCCTTCCCACCATGCTGGCCGCTCCCGGCGCCGCCTCCTCCGCGGACACGGAACGATTGGCCGCACTCGGATATCTGGGGGGCGCCGTCGAGGCGACCGGCCCGCTGCCCGATCCCGCCGAGCGCATCGGGGTCCTCAAGGACGTGAAGGCGGCGTTCCGATTGGCGGCGGCCGGGCGCGATGACGAGGCGGTGCCCGCGTTCCGGCGCATCCTGGAGGCGAACCCGCTCCTGGCCGACGCGCGCTACGAGCTGGCCCGGACCCTGATGCGCCTGGGCCGATGGGACGAGGCGTACGAGGCGTACCGGGAGGCCATGCGCGCATCGCCGTCCCTCGCTCCGGCCATGGCCCTCGAGATGGGGCAGGTGTGCCTCAAGCGGGGGCGGCTGGACGAAGCGCGCTCCAACGCGCAGATCGCGTCACGCGCGACTCCGGCCAAGGCCCACGAGCTCTCGGCGCGGATCGCGCTGGCCGCCGACGACCTCGCGGGCGCGGAGCGCGAGGCGGATCAGGCCACGGGCGACCTTGCGGCCGAGCTCGGTGCCGCCGTCGTCCGTGCCGAGGTACGCGTGCGCCAGGAGCGGTTCCCGGAGGCCATCAAGATCGTGGACGACGCGCTGCGCGAGGCGGCCGCGCGCAGCGTTCCCCTCGTGCCCGACCTCCACTTCCTCCGCGGCGATGCGCTCGCCCGCCTTGCCCGGTACGACGAGGCCGAGCGTGCTTTCCGCGAGGAGATCCGCCTCTTCCCGCGGAACCTCCAGGCCTATACGCATCTCGCCATCGTCTTCGGGATTCAGCACCGCACGATCAAGGAAGTGGATGGGTTGCTCGAGCAGATGGTGGCGGCGAATCCGGGGGCTTCCGCGTTGGAGGCGGCGGCCACGACGCTCGAGTCGATGGGCGATGCCCGAGGTGCCCAGGCCTGGCGGCGGCGTGCACGAACTCCGCGCTGACGCTCCAAAAACCAGGAATTCGGACGCGAAAATTCGCGGAATTGGATCGGCCGCGACGATCAATGCCTTGAACGGCGCGATGTTATTGACGGATTAGCAATTAGTCAGCCATGAGAACAAGCTTAGGGTGGCCTTGATGTTGCTCTCCTCTGAGGTCCGGGCGTTCAGTGGATCAAGGAGAAGACATGACATTGAGACGTCATCTTTGGGTTGCCGCCCTCATCGTTCTCGTGGCGGCCAGCGGTGCTTTCGCGCAGGGGTCCCAGACGGGCGTCCTCAGCGGCACCGTGCAGTCTTCGGACAAGCAGCCTCTGCCGGGCGTGACGGTGACCGTGAAGTCACCCTCGCTGCTCGGCGTGCGCACCGCCGTCACTGACACCAACGGCGGCTACATCTTCAAGGGCCTGCCTTCGGGCGACTACAAGGTCTCGTTCGAGCTCTCCGGCTTCGGCACGCAGGAGAAGAACGTGACCGTCGCCGTCGGCGGCTCCGTGCCGCTCGACGCGGCCCTCTCCGTCGCCTCCCTCCAGGAGACGGTGACCGTGACCGGCGAGGCGCCGAACCCCCTCACCACCACCCAGGTGGGGGCGAACCTCAAGCAGGAGACGGTGGACACCCTGGCCACCTCCCGCACGATCTTCGGCATCACCACGCTCGCGCCCGGCCTCACGTCGCAGAGCGCGCCGAACGCCGGTCAGGTCAACATCGCGGGCAGCTTCGCCTACGACAACGTGTTCCTCATCGACGGCGTGGACGTCAACGACAACCTCTTCGGCAGCTCGAACGACGTCTTCATCGAGGAAGCGATCCAGGAGACGCAGGTCCTGACCTCCGGCATCAACGCGGAGTACGGCCGCTTCAGCGGCGGCGTGATCAACGTCGTGACCAAGCGCGGCGGCAACCAGTTCACGGGCAGCTTCCGCGTGAACTTCACGAACCCCTCCTGGCGCGACGAGACGCCGATCGAGGACAAGAACGGCACGGAGCGGCAGGACAAGCTGAACAAGTTCTTCGAGGGCACTCTCGGCGGGCCGATCGTGAAGGACCGTCTCTGGTTCTTCGCCGCCGGCCGCAAGGAGAACAGCAACACGCAGGTCAGCCTTCCGGAGACGGGCCTTCCCTTCAACCAGCTCATCGACCAGAAGCGCGGAGAGGGCAAGTTGACGGGCGCCATCAACCCGAACCACACCGTGACCGGCACCTACACGAAGTTCACGCAGTCCGCCTTCCGCGAGACGTTCCCCTTCTCCATCGAGCCGGAGCACACCGCCTACACCGGACAGCAGCCGGAGAGCCTGCTCAACGTCAACTACAACGGCGTGCTGCGCAGCAACCTCTTCGTGGAGGCCCAGTATTCGCGCAAGCACTTCTCGTTCGTGGACAACGGCGGGACCAGCACCAACATCATCGACTCGCCGTACATCGCGCAGAGCGTGCTCGCCCATTACAACGCGCCCTACTTCGACGCCACGGACCCCGAAGACCGGAACAACCGGCAGCTCACCGCCGCCGTTTCCTACTTCCTTTCCACGAGCCGGATGGGCAAACACGACATCAAGGTGGGCGTCGAGAACTACCGCTCCACGCGCACGGGCGGCAACTCGCAGTCGTCCACGAACTACGTCTTCTACACGGACTACCTGACCGACGCCGCGGGTGCACCGGTCATCGACGCCAGTGGCTTCGTGGTTCCCGTCTTCACGCCCGGCACCAGCGTGCTGCAGAACTGGATCCCCCAGAGGGGGTCGCAGATCAACCTCACCACGAACGCGCTCTACCTGAACGACAAGTGGGCGCTCAACAACCACTGGTCCTTCAACGTGGGCGCGCGCGCGGAGTGGGCCAAGGGCGAAGCGACGGGCGGCATCCAGCCGGTGAGCGGCGCGAGTCGCATCGTCCCCCGCCTCGGCGCCGCCTTCGACGTGAAGGGCGACGGGCGGTTCAAGCTGGAGGGGACGTACTCCCATTACGCCGGCAAATACAGCGAGACCCAGTTCGCGGGCAACACGAACGTCGGCAACCCGGACGCCATCTACTACATCTACACGGGACCGGCGGGACAGGGCCGTGCCTTCGCGCCCGGGATCGACCCCGCCAACTACTCCGTGATCCAGACCGGAATCTTCCCCACCGCCAACGTCTTGTATTCCCCCGACATCAAGTCGCCGGTCACGAAGGAGTGGACGGGCGCGGCGGGAATGCAGATCGGGACGAACGGCTTCCTGAAGGCGATCTACACGCATCGCAGCGTCAACGACTTCGTGCAGCAGTTCGTCACGCCGGAGACGGGCATCACGCACGTGGTGAAGAACGGCATCGACTTCGGTGAGTTCGCCAACCGCCTGTGGGCCAACACCAACGACGGCGAGCGCGTGTACGACGCCCTCCAGTTCCAGGCCGGCATCCGCCGCGGCGCGCGCTGGAACCTCCAGGCCAACTACACCCTGCAGCTCAAGAACGACGGCAACCAGGAGGGAGAAGCGCCCAACCAGCCGGGCGCGCCGTCCATCTTCTCGGGCTTCTATCCGGAGATCTTCAACCAGGCCCGGAGCTTCCCCATCGGACACCTCGACGACTTCGAGCGCCACCGCGTGCGCGCCTGGACGACCTACGACCTCGGGATCGGCCGCGCCGGGACCATCAACCTGGGCCTGCTCTACCGCTTCGACTCGGGGACGGCCTTCAGCATCCGCTCCACGGGCCAGGGCCTCACCGCGACCCAGACGCAGATCGGCTCCGCGATCTACCCCGACCTCCCGACGAGCCAGACGATCTTCTACTCGCAGGGCCGCGGTTCCGAGTTCTTCGAAGACGCGCACCTCTTCGACCTCGCCGTCACCTACACGGTGCCGATCGTGAAGCGGCTGCGTCCCTGGGTGAAGGCGGAGATGCGGAACATGTTCAACAGCACGCCGCTCGTCAGCTACAACATCACGACGCGGCCGGATCCGGCCAGCCCCCGTGATGCCCTGGGCATCCCGACGGGCTTCATCAAGGGCAGCGCGTTCGGTACGGGCACGGCGACGACGAACTACCCGTTCCCGCGCGAGTTCTTCATCTCGACGGGCATCCGCTTCTAGACGTCCACGTTCGAATCGGCGGGGTGACCTTGTTGGTCACCCCGCCGATTCATCAGTGTTGAGGAGGTGGTCAAAGCCCTGAAACTTCCGCGGCTGGTTCCGTCCTGGTACCTGCCGTGAAATCGGAATCTCCGCCGATCTAGCTTGGCTGAGCTAGCAGGGGCCGTTCGGGGGCGGCGGGCAGTTCCCGCAGCAGCCTCGGTCAAAACCCTCAAAATACGAGGTCTGTTGGCCGATTATCTGAATGTATGGTGGGCTGCAATTGACAAATTTGATTCCGACCTCGTTTATGTGTTCCGGTTCAGAGTAGTAGTCCGTCTCCGTTGCGTAACAAGGTGCTGCCATCGCCGGCTTGACTCCGATTATGGTCACCAAGCACCCAACCGCGATCGCGAGGAATGTGAGCCGGAGGCTGAGGCTTCTCCATTCTGCTTGTAACATGTTGCCCTCTCTTGATTGGGGCTTCCGTCTAGCCTAGAAGTCCCAACTCTTGGTGCCCTCATTCAATAGAGGACCGCGCCAGGATCTTTTCACGATACCCTGAGCGTCGACCTCAACCACTGCGGGTACGCCGGCGATGCCGACCGTGCTGAAGACGACTTGTCGCGTCATCGCGGGAGTGAGGCCAAACTTTTCGAGGTACTCAGCATCCAAACTGGCTGAGTCTGGGACGAGCGCGACGACCGTCACCTGCTTGGCCTCAGCGCGCAGTTTCAACTCGCGCAGAGACGCCGCCTGCTGATCGCAAACCGGACATCCCTTGCGGACGGCTATCAAAAGCGTCTGGCGTGCGCCATGCCACGGCAACGGAATCTTGGTGCCGGGGGCGAGCCAAGGGGCTGAGGCCGCGCGTTGCGGCGCTCTAAATTTCTGCCACGTGACTACACATATGGCAATCGCCACAACTACAAGCGCCACATTTGCTGCGAATTCGACTCGACGAAACAGGGTTGACGGCGAAATGGTGGTCATCGCTACCCTTGTGAGTGTGCTCTTGCGAAGGTAGGTAGTCGTAACATGTGCTGTCAAGCCACAATCTTCGACGGACTCCCTCACGTGATCTCCCTCACTAGCAAGTAGTCCAATAATCCGTACGCGCAGCGTCTGATGCTCCACTATTTTGAAGTCAGCCGCACACGGACGCCTCCTGCCTCAGCCCTCTAAAACACTTTAGATCAATAACTTCTGGAATGAGGGCCGCTCTGCCGCCGTATGGCCCACCGCTTGCTAGCCCTCACGCCCAGCGCTACCTCCACTCAGACATCTCTCAGGCGGCGCTAAGGTTTCGGGGCGTTGTGCGCGGCCGTTGTCCCGGCCGCATGGCTAATCAATAAGGAGTGACACACTGATGAGACGTCAACTCATTTGGGCACTCCTGCTGGTCGTCGCGAGCTTCGGCCTCGCCTCGGCGCAGGAGACGACATCGGGTTCGATCACCGGCAAGGTGGTCGACGCCCAGGGCGCCCCGGTTCCCGGCGCGACGGTGACGATCACCACGAACCAGGGCCCCAAGACGCTCGTGTCCGACGCCAACGGGCGCTTCTTCGCACCCTATCTCGCGCCTGGCCGCTACTCGGTCAAGGTCGAGCTCACCGGCTTCGCTCCCGTCGAGCAGAAGAACATCGACGTCCACCTCGGGCAGCGTCTCGAGCTGGGCGAGATCACGCTGAAGGTCGGCTCGCTCCAGGAAACGGTCGAGGTCGTCGGTGGGGCGCCCGTCGTCGACACCACCACCACGACCATCGGCGGCATCCTGGACTCGGAGACGATCAGCAAGCTTCCGGTGGGCCGGAACTTCACGGACACGCTGTACATGCTGCCGGGCGTGAGTGACTCCAGCTACGCCGGCAAGTCGAACCCCTCGATCGGCGGCGCCAGCGGCCTCGAGAACAACTTCATCATCGACGGCGTCAACGCCTCCAACGCGGGCTTCGGCGCCATCGGCTCCTACTCCCGCAACTACGGGTCGCTCGGCACCGGCGTGACCTCGGACTTCATCAAGGAGACCCAGGTCAAGACCGGCGGATACGAAGCCGAATACGGCCAGGCTTCGGGTGGCGTGGTCAACGTCGTGACCCGCAGCGGAAGCAACCAGTTCCACGGCGCCGTCTTCGGCTACATGGCGCCTCCGAGCCTGGAGTCCAGCTACCAGCAGCTCGACACGACCAACGGGACGGTCAACACGGTGGGGCGCAAGCAAGCCGACGTCGGGGTCTCCCTCGGCGGCCCGATCATGAAGGACAAGCTGTTCTTCTTCGGCACCTTCAACCCGACCTGGGAGACGCTCACCCGCACCGCCCCCAAGGGCTTCCCGCTGGCGAGCCTGGGTGAAGTCGATCGCGTCCGGAAGACCTACTCCTACGCCGGCAAGCTGACCTGGCAGATGGGCTCGAACCACCGCTTCGACGCGAGCGCCTTCGGCGATCCGGCGACGGCCGACAACGGCCCGCAGACCGCGACCGCGCTCGTCGCGTCGACGTTGACCCGCTTCTCGGCGCTCAAGTACGGTGGCCACAGCCAGTCGCTGCGGTACGACGGCATCATGACCCCGAACTGGCTGATCGAGGCCTCCGCCGGACACATCACGAACAAGTTCCACGAGAGCCCCCAGATCAACGAGTGGTCCGTCTCCGACCGCCGGGTGGTCCCCAACGTCATCAGCGGCGGTATCGGCTTCTTCGAGGTGGACAACGGCCGCAACACCCAGTTCACCCTCAAGTCCACCAACCTGTTCAACGCGGGCGGGAGCCACCAGCTGCGCTACGGCGTCTCCTACGAGGACATCTACTACCTGCAGGGCACCGGCCGCACCGGCCCGACCTTCACGCTCTCGGACGGCACCCAGACGACGACGGGCGGATCGATCCAGATCCGGCCCGATCCCGCCTTCGGTTCCATCTGGCGCGTGACGCGAGCCCAGACCGGCCCCGGCCGCGAGACCACCCAGAAGTACACGTCGTTCTTCCTGCAGGACACCTGGCAGATCGGCAAGCGCCTGACGTTCCGGCCCGGCGTCCGCGTCGACAACCAGAAGCTGCAGGGCAGCGAGGAGTTCCCGGTCTGCCTGTCCAACGAAAAGTTCGTCGGTGACGTCAGCGGCGGCGGGGACGCCGTTCCCTGCGAGTACACCTTCGGCCCGTTGTGGGCCGCCCGCCTGGGCGCGACCTACGACCTCACGGGCAACGGGAAGACGAAGCTCTTCGCCTCCTGGGGTCGCTTCTACGTCAAGATCCCGAACGACCTGGCCGCGCGCTCGCTCTCGGCCGACGCCGGGGTCACGGTGGCCGACTACTTCGACGCTGGCCTGACCCGACCCGTTCCCAATGGCACCCTGGCCCTCGGCACCACGAACCACCTCACCTACGCCGGTCTCCATCCCGCCACCATCGCGAATGGCGTCGGCAGCACGTACTCCGACGAGTTCGTCGGTGGCTTCGAGTTCGAGCCGGCCCAGCGCCTGAGCGTCGGCGTGCGCTACGTGCATCGGAACATCCCCGTGGTCATGGAGGACTTCGCGCCCGCCCAGGTGATCCTCTACACCTACGGGATCCCGCCGAGCATCGAGTACATCATCGACAACATCAACACGGAGACGCCGACGACCAACCCGGCGGATTTCGGGTTGCCCTTCCAGCAGGCCCATTTCGAGAACCCGACCCACACGTACCAGGCGATCGAAGTCACGATGAACAAGAGCTTCTCCGACAACTGGTCGATGATCGCGTCGTACCGTTGGTCGGACCTGAAAGGCAACTTCGAGGGCTTCTATCGATCCGACAACGGCCAGTCCGACCCCGGCATCACGTCGCTGTTCGACTTCCCGACCAACGACCCGAGCTACACCAAGGACGGTGCGGCGCTCGGCTTCCGGGGCGACATCCGCTTCCAGGGCACGACCCTGGGAGAGGGAGTGCTTCCCAACAACCGGAGGCACCAGCTCAAGCTCTACACCAACCGCACGTTCGGCAACCTCAACGCCGGCATCGCCGCCAACGTCGGATCGGGCCGGTCGCTGACGGCTCTGGCCTCCAACCCCGGCTATCAGAATGCAGGTGAGATCCCGGAGACGCTCCGCGGGGGCGGCTTCCAGACCGTGGACGGCCTCAAGAAGAGCACCGACACCGAGGTCTACTTCGACGCTCACCTCGATTACACCATCAAGGTCGGCGAGCGGCGGGTCATCCTGCTTGCGGACGGCTTCAACCTGTTCAACACCCAGGATCCGCTGGACTACGACAACTACACCGAGCTCTCGTTCGGCGCTCTCAACCCCGACTTCGGCACCGCGAAGCAGGGCGGAGGCCGCTCACCCTCGTATCACACGCCGTTCCAGTTGCGCATCGGCGCCCGGTTCGAGTGGTAGCCGCCGTCTAACACGACGTTCGTCGTCGTCTCGGGGGGTGGGCCTTGGGCCCACCCCCCGTCATTTGAGGCGTCCGCTGCGCCGCCGAGAGGCGCCCGCGGCCAGATGTAGACTCGGGGAGGCGCCGCGGGTCGTCCGCGGGGGTGAGCGCGAGCGGGATGAGTCGAGCAGGCAAGCCGCGAGCCGTCACGTCCGAGCCGCAGGGCCACGATCCCGGAAGGCTGACGCGCGCCTGGGGGACACCCCGCACCCGCTGGCGGGTTGGCGGATTCCTGCTCCTCCTGTGTATGGGAGCGATGGCGGCGCGGAGCCTGCGGGACAGGGTCATCTCCGCCGACCCCCTGCAGAGGGCTCGCGCCGTCCTCGCGGACCGCGCACCCTCACCTGCGTCACTGAGCGTGGTCCTGATCACGCTCGACACCCTGCGTGCCGACGTGCTGGGCTGCTACGGAGGCAGGGTGCCCACGCCCTCTATCGACTCCCTGGCCCGAGAAGGCGTCCTGTTCGAACACGCGACGGCCACCGTCCCGCTGACCCTTCCCTCACACAGCTCGATCATGACGGGACTGCTGCCCGTGCGGCATGGCGTCCGCGACAACGGGGGGTTCTTCCTCGAGCCGTCGTTCACCACGCTGGCCGAGCGGCTTCAGGGCGCGGGCTACGCCACCGGAGCCTTCGTGGGCTCCTGGGTCCTGGAGCGCCGCTGGGGTCTGGCCCAGGGCTTCGACCGCTACGCCGACGGCTTCGTGGAAGAGCAGTTCCAGCGAAGAGGCGACGCCGTGGTCGCGGACGCGCTGGGATGGTTCGCCCAGCTTCCCGCGGAGCGTCGCTTCCTGGCCTGGATCCACCTCTTCGATGCCCACACTCCCTATGACGCTCCCGAGCCGTTCCGCTCTCGCTACCAGAGCCAGCCGTACGACGGCGAAGTGGCCTATGTCGATGCCCTGGTCGGCCGCGTCCTCCAGGAACTGGACCGTCGCGGCCGTCGGGAGAATACGATCGTCGTGTTGATGGCGGATCACGGGGAGAGCCTGGGAGAACACGGCGAGCAGGAGCACGGCCTGTTCGTCTACGACGCCACGATGGCGGTGCCCCTCGTCATACGGACGCCCTGGGGTCTGAGGGGGCGCAGCCGGACCCAGGTGTCCTCGGTGGACGTCTTTCCCACCGTCCTCGACCTCGTGGGGCTGGCTCCGCAACCGGGAATCGACGGCGCGTCGCTGCTGCCCGTGCTCGAAGACCCGAAGCGCGAGCTGGGTCACGTTGCGTACATGGAGACCTACTTCCCCGAGTATCACTTCGGGTGGCATGCTCTTCAGGGCCTCCGCGACGGCCGCTACAAGCTCATCCAGGCCTCGAGGGCAGAGCTGTACGACCTCGCGACCGATCCCGGCGAGAAGGTGGACATCAGCACCTCGAGTGGCCAGCGCGCCGATCGGATGCGTGTCGCCATGGAATTGCTCGCTCCTCCCCGCGAGCGGGCCCCTGAGCGGGCGAGCCTCGACGCCGCCACCCGGGAGCGCCTGGCCGCGCTGGGCTACACGGGCAGCATCGCCGACGTGAAGGAAGGAGCGCGCCTCCCCGACCCGAAGGACAAGGTGGAGGTGTACGCGCTCATCACGTCCGCCAAGGCGGCGGAGAAAGCGGGCCGGCTGCCGGAGGCGATCGCGCAGATGCGCGCGGTCGCGGAGCGGGATCCGGACATCATGGACGCGCACATCGGTCTCGGAGACTGGCTGCTCCGGAGCCATCAGCCCGCCGCCGCCGTGGCCGCCTTCAAGCGCGCATTGGCCCTGAAAGTGGATGACGAGGTGGCCTTCGAAAAGCTCGTCACCGCTTGTCGTGCCGCCGGCGCCGAGCGAGAGGCGTTGCAGGCGCTCGCCGTGTTTCGCGCCGGGCTCGACGCCAACCCGCGGAACCCGCAGGGATGGTACCAGCTGGCCGTCCGTGCCCTCGAGCTGAGACAGACGAAGACCGCCGAGGACGCCCTGCGCCGGGCGGTCGAGGTGAACCCCCGCCTCGCCCAGGCCCAGAACGCGCTGGGGGCGCTTGCCCTGGCAAGGGGAGAGATCGACGTGGCCGAGAAGCGGGTGCGCGAGGCGCTCGCGATCGCTCCGCAGCTCCCTACCGCCCACTACAACCTGGGCCGCGTGCTCGAGGCGCGCGGACAGGTCGCCCCCGCGGTCGAGATGTACGAGGCCGAGCTGTCCACCAATCCCCGGCACGGCCGGGCCCATCTCAAGCTGGCCCAGATCTCCAAGCGGCAAGGCGATCAGGCCGCCTATGTGGACCGACTCCGCCGCGGGGTGGAGCAGGCGCCCGATTCCGGGGGCTGCTACTTCCTGCTGGCCCACGAGCGACTGCGCGCGGGACAGACCGAGGAGGCGGTGCGGCTGGCTCGGCGCGGGCTCGAGCTGGAGCCGGCATCGGAGATCTCGCCCCTCGGCCACTACGTGCTGGCCGACGTCTATCGCGCCCGCGGTCAGACCGCGCTGGCCTCGACCGAGCTGGCGCGCGCCCGGCGTCTGCAGGCGGCGGCCGCCGAAGGTTCGGGAAGCGATTGACATGACGCCACGCGCCTCGGCCGTCCGCGGTCTTCTCCTGCTCTCGG
>Ga0207428_10000083_pt1 | contig 132922 bp, 115 predicted proteins | sample RhiMethybrSRZTD1_FD_187600 | JGI IMG/M metagenome (GOLD analysis project Ga0207428, IMG submission 187600) | Populus rhizosphere microbial communities from Tennessee, USA - Rhizosphere MetaG P. TD hybrid SRZTD1 (SPAdes) (version 3) | ecosystem: Host-associated > Plants > Roots > Rhizosphere >... | reverse complement strand
GCCGAGCAGGTAGCGCCGTGAGCGCGGCGGGTGCGCCGTCCATCGGGCGAGGGCCAGCAGCGGCAGGGCGAGGTAGCTCGCAAGGATGCCCCGTTCCGTCCAGGTCGTCGAAGGACCGACGAGCTCCGCCGCGTTCGCGGCCACGCGCCGGCCGACGAGAGCGATGCTGGCGGCCACGCGGCCTCCCCTGGCCGCCTGCACGGCTTCGAAGCCGAACGCAGAGCCTCCCGAGGGTACCCAGAAGTTCGCGCCCCCGGGCGCGCGCTCTCGGGAGAGCGGCGCGTACACGGCCAGCGCGACGGCGACAAAGGCGACGAGGGCGGCTCGGCGCGCGCGGCGGCCGAGGAGCGCGATCACCGCGGGTAGCGCGAAGAGGGCCGACTCGCGAACGAGAAAGGCCAGGCCCAGCACGAGGCCCGCCGCTGCCGCCGTCCATGGCCGGTCTTCCCCACGCGCAGCCAGGACGAGCGCGAGGAGCACGAGGGCGCCGAGGACCGTCTCCGCCATCGCCCAGAACACGTAGGGCAGGGCCCCGGGCAGCAGCAGGGCGAGCAGGGCGGCGATGCGGGCGCGGGCGGGCTCCACACCCAGGGCGGTGGCCAGGGCGTAGGCCAGCAACGCCGCCGCGACGTAGGCGAGCACGTTGAGGGCGATGGCGGCGGCGTTGGTGGCGCCGGCCACCCGGTCGAATGCGCCCAGGAGGAGCACGTAGCCCGGAGCATGGACGTCCTGATGCGGATAGCCGCGGGACAGGATGGCGCTCGCGTCGTAATAGCGCGCCTGGAGGCTCCCGGTGCGTGCGACGTGGCGCGCGCCGGCCAGATAGATGAACTCGTCGGCGAGCGCCGGGCCCAGGCGCACGCTCGAGCCGTAGAGGACGAGCAGAAGGGCCGCGGCCGTGACGACGATCAGCCCGTCGCGCCGCGCCGCGGGCATGCTCAACCCGCCAGCGGAAGGACCACCGCGCTCGGCGCCTCGATCGCCGCGGGCGGGTCCGGCGGCCGGGCGACGCGCATCCGGTGCCAGGCCACGAGGACAGCCAGACCCCAGATCTCGAACCCGAGGTTCTTGCGGCCGGACAGGTGGTCCCTCAGGGCCACGGAGACGGCCGCGGGATCGAGGACGCCGAGCGCTTCGACCGATCGCGGGTCGAGCAGGTCGCGGACCACCTCTGCCAGCGGCCCGCGGATCCAGGAATGCACCGGGATGCTGAAGCCGCGCTTGGGCCGGTCCGCGATCGCGGGGCCGAAGATGCGCCGCGCCGCCGCGCGCAGGAGGGCCTTGAGCTCGCCCCCCGGCGCCACCGCGAGCCGCTCCGGCATCGCGAGCGACCACGCCGCCAGCTCGTGGTTCAGGAACGGCGCGCGCGCCTCCAGCCCGTGCGCCATGGTCATGCGGTCCACCTTGGCCAGGATGTCGTTGGGCAGGTACTCCGCGATGTCCGCGAGCTGGAACCGCCGGAGGCCGCCGGCCGCGCCGAGTCCGGTGCGGGCGGCCAGCGCGGGCAACGCCTCGCGCACGACCTCGCGCTCGCCTTCCGCCCGGATCAGCGCCGCCGCCTCGTCCGGGAGCCAGGTGCCGTTCCACGTGAAGTGCGCCTCCGCCGGCGACAGGTCGGCCGCGCGCAGGAAGCGCCGCGCGCGCTCGGACAGCGACACCTTGCCGTCGCGGGTGGGCAGCGTCCGCCCGACCCGGGCCAGCGCGAAGCGCAGCGGTGAGGGGAGCCGCGACGTCAGCTGGGCATGGAGGCGGCTGGCGCGGTAGGTCAGGTACCCGCCGTAGAGCTCGTCGCCGCCGTCGCCGCCCAGGACCACCTTGTTCTGGCGTGCCGCGTGGCGCGCGATGGTCCACACGGCCAGGGCCGATGAATCGGCGAGCGGGTCGTCGGCGTGGGCGACGATGGGCAGGAAATCGCGGAGGGCCTCGCTGGTCAGGGTGGCGCACTCGAGGGGCACGCCCAGGCGCTGCGCCACCGTGCGCGCGGCGTCGCGTTCGCTCCATTGCGGCTCGTCGAAGTCGAGGAAGTAGGCCCGGTTCAGGCTCCCCTGACGGACGGCGGACTCGGCGACGAGCGCGGAGTCCATGCCCCCTGAAAGCAGGATGCCCACGGGCACGTCGGCGCGCATGGCCAGCCGCACGGACTGGTCGAAGAGCGGACGCCATTGCTCCAGGGCCGCCTCCATGTCGGACGGACCCTCGCCCACCGCCCGCGGCGGCTCCCAGTAGCGCACGAGTCGCTCGCCCTCGGCGTTGAACGTGACCTGGGTCGCCGGGGGCAGCCGTCGCACCCCCGCCAGCAGCGTCTGGTCGCCGGGCACGTAGTTGAGCGAGAGGTACCCGCCCAGGGCCGCGATGTCGAGGCGCCGGTCGAGATCGGGCAGCGCGGCCAGCGGCCGCAGCTCCGAGGCGAAGGCGACGTACCGGGGCGTCCGCAGCACGAACAGCGGTTTCTCCCCGAACCGGTCGCGGGCCAGGAAGAGGCAACGGCGGGCCCGGTCGGCCAGCGCGAACGCGAACTGGCCGACGAGACGCTTCGGCAGCCCCTCCCCCCAGGCGCGGTAGCCGTGGAGGAGGACCTCCGTGTCGGAGTCGGTGCGGAACGCGTGGCCGAGGGCCTGGAGCTCGGCCCGCAGCTCCACGAAGTTGTAGATCTCCCCGTTGAGGATGACGACGAGGTCGCCGTCGGGCGTGGCCATGGGCTGGTGCCCGGAGGCGAGCCCCAGGATCGCGAGCCGGCGGTGGCCGAGGAAGAACGGCCCGTCCGCCCAGAGCGATCCCGCGTCCGGACCCCGATGGCGGAGGTGGTTCACGAGATCGGGCCACAGCGCGCGGTGCGGCGCGCTCCCCTCGCGCGCGAAGAAGCCGACGAGGCCGCACATTACGGGGAGGCCAGGCCGTCGCCGCGCCACTCGCGGCGCACCGCGTACACGCGCCGATCACCCATGCCGAAGAGCACGCGCACCAGGATCTCGGCCAGGATCCCCGTCATCAGGATCTGCACGGAGGCCAGGAGGAGCAGGATCGAGATCAGGAACCAGCCGCTGTGCTCGCGGACGGTGGGAACGCCGGAGACCCAGGCCAACAGGAGCAGGGCGCCCAGGATCGTGGTGCCCACGGTCGCCGCGAGGAGCGCGAGCTGCCCGAACGCCCGCAGCGGCCGATCCATGTACCGGGACAGGAAATAGAGGAGGACCAGGTCGAGGGAGACACCGACGGTTCTCCCGAGCCCGTAGCTGCTTTGCCCGGCCGGACGCACGACGTTGCGGATGGGGATCTCGGTGATGCGCCCCCCGGCCTGGCGCGCCAGCGCAGGGATGTAGCGATGGAAATCCCCCAGGAGGCGCAGCTCCTTCACCAGCTCCGCGCGATAGGCCCGGAACGTGGTGCCGAAGTCGTGGATCTTCAGGCCGGAGAGCGCGCGCAGGAGCACGTTCGCCGCGCGCGAGGGCCAGCGGCGGACGATCCCTTCCGCGCGCTGGTGCCGCCATCCGCACACGACCTCGTATCCCGTCTCCAGCGTGTCGAGGAACTGCGGGATGTCCTCCGGGAAATGCTGGAGGTCGGAATCGAGCGAGAGGAGGATCTCACCCCGCGCCGCGTCGAACCCCGCCTGCAGCGCCGCCGTCTGGCCGTAGTTGCGCCGCAGCTCCAGGACACGCAGGCGCGGCTCCTGACGGGCCAGTTCCTTGAGGCGCGCCAGCGACGCGTCGGCGCTGCCGTCGTCGACGAGGATGATCTCGAAGTCGTAACGCTCCCTGAGGCCGTCGACCACGGCCCGCAGGCGCGCCACGAACTCGCCGATGACCGCCTCTTCGTTGAAGACGGGTGCGATCACGCTGACGAGCGGCGGCATCAGTCCCGGCGGCGTGCGGCGACGCCGAGCACGTCGCCGAGGCGGACGTAGATGGGCCGGTCCAGCACAGGCGCGGCCAGCGCGCGGCCCAGCGTGGCCCCCCACCGCAGCGGTCCCCGGTGCAGGTACCGAAGCCGGTCGAAGACGTAGCGCAGGCGATAGTGGTGCCCGAACGACCGCCAGGCGACCGGCTCGAAACCGGCCCGCTGCAGCGCGCGTCCGAGCGTCTCGCGCCCGAAGAGCACGATGTGCTGGACGGGATCCAGGTAGTGCCAGTGGCGGCCGAGACCGCGCGCGGCCAGGCTCCGTGCGTCCGGGGTCGAGAGGAACACGTGGCCGCCGGGCCGAAGCGCGCTCCGCATCGCGCCGAGGGCGCCGATCGGATCGGGAACGTGCTCGATGAAGTCCCAGGCCGTCACGGCGTCGCACGTCCCGGCCAGGCGTTCCGGCATGGCGTAGACGGAGCCCACCTCGCACGACACCCCGGCGCGTGCGCGCGCTCTCTCCACCGCGATCGGCCCGAGCTCCAGGCCGGACGCGTCGAAGGCACCGGATGCCGCCTGCAGGAAGTGCCCGAACCCGGAGCCGACGTCCAGGAGCCGTCCGCCCGGGACGAACCCGCGCAGCCACCCGACCTTCTCGCGAGCGCTGGCGAGGTTGCTCTCGTCGTCGAGGTAGTACTCGTCGTTGCCGTCGGCCAGGAACACCGGCGATTCCGCTTCGTAGATCGTCGCGCCCGTCGCCGTGCGGGCCAGCCCGTCGGGCACGAAGATCACATGGCACGCCGGGCATCGCGCGATCGTCCGCTCCGCCTTGGCCAGCCACGGACGCGCCGGCGTCGCGCACAGCGGGCAGGCCGCGGCCCCGGCGGCGGCGGACTCGGCGGGATTCATGCTGACCAGCTCCAACGGCTAAGGACCTCCAATTTCCGCATGGGCGCCGCCCCGGGACGAGGGCGCGACGAGGCCACGGCCGGCGAGTTCGAGACCGGCGGGCGGGCCAAGCCTATCACGCAGCCCCCGGCGTCCGGGACACCGCCGGCCACCGCCAGCCCATCAAGGCCTCCAGTAGCCACGCGACGCCGAGAGCGAAGGCCACGAGGTGCGTGACGCTGTAGTACGTCGTCCCTTGTCCGGAGTACACCAGGAGCGCCGTGGACGCGAGCGGGGTCAGGAACAGGAGGAGCTTCAGGAGAAAATGGCTGCGCGCGCGCCACGCGACGGCGGCCGCGCCGAAGGGCAGGAGACCCCATACGACGGACCGGGGCAGGCTCGCCGCACGGCCGTCACCGCGAGCCACCGTGGGGGGCGTGGTCTCGATGACGAGGCGCTGGACGCGCTTGGCGAGGATGGTCAGGTACCAGACGGGGTCGTGCGTGATGTCGTGGACCACCTTCTCCCGTATGACCTCGATGTATTCGGGCACCTCGAACGGCGTCCGCGCGTATTGGCGGCCGCGGTCCCAGTAGACGCCGAGGGTGAGCGCATCGAACGGCCGGCGCTCGAGGCGCGGGTGTCCGACCGGTTCGAAGCCGCGCGCCCGCATGATGGGCAGCGCGTACGCCATGCCTTGCGTGTCGTCCCAGGCGTACCCGTAGCGGGTGTCGAAGTCGCCCAGGCCGCACCAGAGCGCGTGCCACACGAAGTGATGCAGGTGACGCGGACCGTCGTACGGGTGGCCGCCCACCGCTTTCACCTTCACGTATGCCTCCCGGAACTTCGCGTCGAAGTACGAGCCCCAGGCCAGGGAGCCCAGCGAGAACGACGCCGCGAGCAGCGCCACGAGCAGGGCACGCGTCGCCAGGCCGAGCGGGCGCGCGGTGAGATAGGCGAGGACGACGGAGGCCCCTATCAGCACCGGCTCGGTTCGAATCTGGCGGACCGTGGCCAGCAGGAGTCCCGTGGCAATGGGGACGAGCCCGATAGCCACCTTCGACGGCCGGCGCCCCGTCAGGAAACCGAGGTTGAGGGCGAGGGCCAGCACGCCGGTGGTGATCACCCAGCCGAAGACGTTGCTGCGGGCGAAGACTTCGCTCACCTGGAACGGGTTGGACCCGAGCAGGAGGACCAGGATGGCCCCGAGGATCGCGTGCCCCTCCCTCCAGAAGGCGACGTAGAGGGCGACGAGAGCCACGACCCACGGGACCGCATTGGCGAGGACCATGAGCGGTCTCTCCGCCGGCCCACCCAGACGGTAGGCATCCGGAAGATACAGATACGTCTTCAAGAGGTCGCCGTAGCGGATCGTCCAGAAGCGATCCATGACGAGGGTCTCGCCCCGCGTCTGGAAGAACCGCTCCGCGGCTTCGCGGCTCCGCTCGAGAGGCTCTTCCGTCACCGTCGCCACCGGGAAGAGGTTCAGGTAGTAGAGGAAGTACAGGAAGTCCTGCTGCCATCCGAGGATGCCACCGGAGGCGCCGAGGACGTACGTCGAACGCAGTGTGCCTTCCCAGGCCCGATGTCGCATGAAGACCTGCTGCCACTGGAAGATGGCGAGCACGCCCGCGACCAGCAGCACCCAGCTCCGGCGTCCGGACACGACCCGCCGCAGGCACTCGAGCTCGACCCTGTCCCGGGAGCGGGTGCACTCCGCAACCGTTCGCCACGCGGACTGTACCTGTTTCACGGCCTGGAGCAGACGATCGACCAGCTATAGCCGTGGCGGTGGTAGACGTTGACGTCCTTGAACCCGGCCCGCGTGACCAGGCTCGTGGCCTCGTCCCGCGTGTAGTACTTCGCGTAGGCGGGATTGAGCTGGTCGTAGACGGTCAGGCGGCGCTTCGCGGGATCGAGACGACTCACGACCTCGCGCATGTAGCCGCCGAGCGGGAGGGGCAGCACCCGGCAGAGGCCGACGTAGGCGACGAGAGGCAGGTCGATGACGCGGACGAGGGCGGCCAGCAGCCCATGAGGCAGCCGCCTCGTCACCGCGCGCAGAGGTGTCAGGAGGGAGAGGTAGAAGCCGTTCCCCTCGCGGCCGTAGAGCCAGATCCCCAGGCGGCCGCCCGGACGCAAGGCGGCGTAGGCCGCGCGCACGACCGGATCCGGATCGGGAATGTGGTGGAGCACTCCGATCGAGAAGACGAAATCGACGTCCGCGCCCGGAGGCACCGCATCGCCCGTGAGCCGCAGGAACGTGACGCGATCGGCATGCGGCTGGAGGTTCTCACGAAGAACGTCGAACGCGGGCGACGGCTCGACGGCCGTGACGTGCGCGACGCCCGCCGCCAGCAGCATGGCCGCGATGCGCCCGGTGCCGCTGCCGATCTCGAGGACGCGCCGCCCGGCCAGATCTTCGGGTGAGAGAAGCGGGCCGAACATGTCGCGCAACAACTCCAGCGAGCCGTAATACCCGCTGTTGTCGCGGTAGGCCGTCCACTGCTGACCGAAATCGGCGATCGTCCGCTCCGCGACCCGGTCGTTCATGGCGCTCCGCTCATTATATGCGGCTCTCCGCGCCGACCCCGCGCGCGGCGGGCGGGGCGGCGGGCCACTTGACGCGCATCGTGCTGGCGGGACATCGTCGGAGAATGGCATTGGTGCGCACGCCCTTCGTCCTTCGCCGCATCCTCGTCCGGGCCTTCCGGCGGCCCCGGCGCGGTCCCCGCCGCGTGTCCGTCCTCCTCGTCGGCCTCGTGTTGATCGCGGCATGGCAAAAGGACTTCTTCACGCGCGCGAGTGACCTGGACAGCCGCTACATCCACCGGGAATCGACGGGCATGAACGAGGAATGGCGGTTCGTCTACTTCCTCTATTACATGGGGCTCGTCCCCGTGGTGACGACCCAGGGGCACGCGCAACTGAAGGGAGAGAGCGGCTACAACAAGTTCGAGCGCGCGGCGGCCGAGCGCGTCATCGCCCAGCGCGGGGAGAGCCTCTCCATGGAGGCCGGCCAGACCGTGCGGGCGGGCGACCTGGGCCGGATCCTCCTGTATCTCCCCTACGCTTTCTGGTCCGGCGACACGCGCGATCCCAAGCTGGCCCCGACCCACGCCGCCATCTTCACGCTGGCTCTCGGCGCCCTCTATGCCGCGTTCTGGTGGGCCCGCGATCCGCTCCTGGGCGGCGCCTCCGTCGCGCTGCTGGGCTCGAATCCCTATCAGCTCTTCGAGGTCCACGCGCGAGAGAACATCTTCAGCTGGGGGATCACCGCGGGCGTGCTGACGCTCGCCCTGAGCCTTCCCCTCTTGCGAGGCGGATGGGGCCGGCTGGCCTGGCTGCTGCCGCTCGCGATGGGCGTCCTTCTGGCCAGCGTGCGGCAGATCCGCCCCGAGCCGGTGGCCATCGCCGCCTCCGCCGGCGTCGCCTGCCTGCTCGTGCCGCGCGCCTCCTGGGGGCGGCGCGCCGCCCTGGCCGCGCTGCTCGTGGCCGCCTTCGTGGCGACCTCCCTGGCCTGGCAGGTGTATTTCGATCGAAAGTTCGAACAGGCCACTCGGGTCGTGGCCGCGGCGGGAGGGCGCGTCTATCACGGGCCGCGCGACCGCTATCACACGTTCTGGCACCCGCTCTGGTGCGGCCTCGGCGACTTCGGAGAGAAACACGGCTACGAGTGGCGCGACAAGGCGGCCGCGCGCTACGCCGCTCCCCTCGTGCGGAACCGCTATCGCGCGCTCGGCCTCGAACCTGATTGGCCGTACCTGTTCTGGGACCCCGTCTACAACGAGGTGCTCGCGGAGAAGATCCGCTACGACATCACCCACGACCCGATCTGGTACCTCGAGGTCCTCGCCTTGCGCGTCGGGAGGGTCTTCGCCTGGACGACGCCGGTGCGGCTGGCGGCCGGACCCTGGTGGCTCGACCTGCCCTGGAACGGTCTCGCGACCATACCCCTCCTCCTCGCGCTCGCGCTCACGCGGTCCTGGACCCTTCTCAAGGTGGCCTGCTTTCCGCTCGGCACCTCGCTGCCGGCGGTTCTCGTGTTCTCCGGAACCGTGCCCGGCCAGACGTACGTGAGCTGGTTCCATATCGTCGCGGCCGCGATCATGCTGTCCGGGCTGATCGACGTGTCTCGCGAGGTCCTTCTTCAACGGTCCCGGCGCGCCCGCCGCTCCGCCAGCAGCAGGTCCACCATGCGTCCGTAGCTGCGCACGCCGTCCGCCTGCCCCTGGGTCTTGAGATACGCGTCGTTGACGCGCTCCTGGACTTCCCCGAGGCGGCTCTCGTACCGGCGATGCCACGCCGCGAGCGCGGCGAGATCACGCGCGAGGGGGGCGGTGACGGTCCCGCGCAGCCGGCCGTAGGACGCCCGGTCCGCCTGGGCCAGCGCGGCCAGCGAGTAGAGCGCGGCCCGGAAGGTGCCGGAGTACTGGAAGTCGCGATCGGGGTGGGCGCGGCAGGCGAGGTACCCGACGTAGTTCGCCTCTTCCTCGCGCGCGAAGCCGCGCTGGTGGGCCAGCTCGTGGGCGGACGTGAAGGGGATCTCCCAATCGGGAAGGGTGGCGTTCACGTTCGCCTCGCAGGTATAGGGAATGAAGATGCCGCCGATGCCGAGGTACGACATCAAGGGAGAGAGCAGCACCAGCTTGGGCGGCGCCGACAGATGCGGCACGGGCAGACGGTGCACGAGCTGGGGCGCCGCGTAGCCTCGCGCGGCTCGCCCGAGCGCACCGCGCCGGCCGTCCGTCAGCCGCAAGACGCCCGCGGCGTCCTCGGGCAGCCCTTCGCGTAGCGCGGCCGCCTGCGCGAGAAGCTCGGCGGCCAGGGCGGCCAGGTCGTCCGCGGGGGCCGGCGCCAGGTCGTAGCGCAACAGGGCGGCCACGGGGGCGCGGTCGTAGTTGTATCCCCAGGCCAGGTCGAACGCGAAGACGGCGAGCGCGATCGCGGCCGCCAGGCGCGCGACTCCCCCGGCCACACTGGCCGCCGTCCATCGCCTCCAGCGCGCGCGCAGCAACACGCGAAGGCCGGCGGCGGCGATCGCGATCACGCCCGCGATCACGATCGTCTCCGACAAAGAGAAAGGGAGCCATCCCGTCGCCGCGGAGACGAGCCGGGCCACCACCGGAAAGACCCGGCGTGCATACACGTTCTCGACCGCCTCCGGCTGACCGGTGGCGACGAGGCGGCCGGCCACGACGACGAGCCAGAGCCCGAGGGCGGCCGCGGCCCCGCGGGCGGCTGTGGTCCAGGACGCCGGCTTCGATTCCGGGTCCGGGCTCAGGCGCCCGTCCCGAGGGCGAGGGCCTGGACGGCGGTAATGACGCCGACGTCCGCCAGGTCCTGGACGGAGCATCCGCGCGAAACGTCGTTGACGGCACGGCGCAGTCCCTGGAGGATCGGCCCTACGGCGGAAGCACCGGCGAGACGCTCGGTGATCTTGTAGGCGATGTTGCCGGCGTCGAGGTCCGGGAACACGAAAACGTTGGCCTCGCCCCCGAGCGGGCTGTCCGGGCATTTCTTCTTCGCGACCGCGGGCACGAAGGCGGCGTCGAATTGAAGCTCTCCGTCTATCTTGATGTCTGGCGCCGCGGCGCGGCACAGCGCCGCGGCCTGCCGGACCCGCTCGACGTCTGCGTGCTCCGCGCTCCCTCGCGTCGAGAACGAAAGAAAAGCCACTCGGGGTTCGATTCCGAACGATCGTGCCGTGGCCGCCGTGGCTTGGCCAATCTCCGCCAGGGTCGCTGGATCGGGTGCGATGTTGACCGAGCAGTCCGCGTAGAAGAGCACGCGGTCCGGCCAGACCATGATGAAGACGGACGAGGCGCGCTTGAATCCCTCGCGCAGCCGCACGATCTCGAAAGCGGGGACGAAGGGCTTGGTCCGGCTGTCGAGCCCGGAGACCAGCCCGTCCGCCTCCCCCGCCTTGACCATGAGGGCCGCGAAGTAATGCGGCAGGGCCGCGCGCTCGCGCGCGATTTCCTCGGTGACGCCCTTGTGCCGGCGTGCCTCCAGATAGGCCTGCCCGAACGCCGCGCGCCGCGGGTCGTCGGCGGGGTCGCGCACCTCGATGCCGGCGAGCGGCACGCCCAGCTCGTGCGCGCGCGTGGCGATCGCGGCGGCCGGACCCACGAGAACGGGCCGCGCCAGGTCCTGGTCGCGCAAGAGCGCGGCCGCGCGCAGCGCGCGCTCCTCGAGCCCTTCCGGGTAGACGATCCGCAGGCCACGACCGCGCACGCGACTCCTCGCCTCGTCCATGAAAGTCAAAGGGACCTCCTTTACCCGGATGCTATACTCCGCGCACCCTGATGTTCCTCCTGGGACAGGCCGTTGGTAAGTACCAGGTCCTCTCCAATCTGGGCTCCGGCGGCTTTGGCACCGTCTTCCTCGCGAAAGACGCGTGGATCGACAAGAAGGTCGCCATCAAGGTCCCCCACCGGCAGAGCGGCGACTTCGACGACATGCTGCTGGAGCCGCGCCTCCTGGCCGCCCTCGATCACCCCAACATCGTGGGCATCGTCACCGCCGAGCGCGTCGAGGGCGTGTTCTTCATCGTCATGGAGTACGTCAAGGGCGAGAGCCTCGAGGCCGTGCTCGACCGCGAGAAGAGCCTGGACGTCCCGCGCGCCCTCGCCTATGCCGTGCAGATCCTGAAGGGCGTCGAGCACGCGCACGAGAACCAGATCCTCCACCGCGACCTCCGTCCCGCCAACGTCCTCGTCTCCGAGAGCGGCATCGTGAAGGTAGCCGACTTCGGCACCTCGCGCCTCCTCGAGAAATCGCACGCCACGACCGTGATCGGCAGCCCGCCCTACATGGCCCCCGAACAGTTCCAGGGACGCGCGGTGCTGGCCTCCGACATCTACTCCGTGGGCGTGATGATGTACCAGATGCTGACGGGCCAGCTCCCCTACTTCTCGCCCAACCCGGCCCAGATCGAGAAGATGGTGGCCTTGGGCCGCTGCACCCCCCCGCGCATCCGCAACACCCAGATCCCGCGCGAGGTCTCGGACATCATCATGAAGGCCATTGCGCCCGAGCTCAGCGAGCGCTACCAGCGCGCGGGCGAGCTGCTCGACGACCTCTCCACCTCGGCCGAGATCGACCACAACGCGACGGCCATGGAGGACATCCGCAAGCGGCTGAAGGCGCGCGAAGTACCCAAGAAAGGGTTCTGCTGGCACTGCCGCAAGCCCTTGCACGCGCGGAGCGACTCCTGCCCCTTCTGCGGAGAGAAGCAATAGTTCTAACTGACGCGCATACAGTCACTTCGGCCCCGCCGTGAGTTGACACACACCGGGGCGCTCGCTAGAATCGGGCCGGCTTACGGCCCGTCACGAGGAGCCGCCCGAACATGACCTTCCCGAAGTCGGACGTCATCTGGATGAACGGGAAGCTCGTCCCCTGGGACGACGCCACCATCCACATCGGTTCCCACGTCATCCATTACGGCTCGGCGGTCTTCGAGGGCGTGCGCTGCTACAACACGCCCGAAGGCCCCGCCATCTTCCGCCTCGACGCGCATACCGAGCGCCTGTTCAACTCCGCCAAGATCTACCGCATGGACATGCCGTACACCTTCGAGGAGCTCTCGCGCGCGCAGCTCGAGACGGTGGCCGCGAACAAGAAGGACGCCTGCTACATCCGGCCCATCGTGTATCGCGGCTACGAGCAGCTCGGCGTCAACCCGTTCCCCTGCCCCGTGGACGTCGCGATCATGGTCTGGGACTGGGGCCGCTACCTCGGCCAGGAAGCGCTGGAGACGGGCGTGGACGTGTGCGTCTCGTCCTGGGCCCGCATCGCGCCCAACACGCTCCCCGCGATGGCCAAGACGGCCGCGAACTACATGAACTCGCAGCTCATCAAGATGGAGGCGATCAAAGCGGGCTACGTCGAGGGCATCGCCCTCGACTCGGACGGCTATCTCTCCGAGGGCAGCGGCGAGAACCTCTTCCTCGTCAAGAACGGAACCCTCCTGACCCCGCCCCTCGTATCCTCGGTCTTGCCGGGCATCACGCGCGACACCGTCGTGCAACTGGCGCGGCGCCTGCGGATCCCGGTGGAGGAAGCGCGGCTGCCCCGCGAGATGCTCTACATCTCGGACGAGGTCTTCATGACCGGCACCGCCGCCGAGATCACCCCGGTGCGGTCCGTGGACAAGATCACGATCGGCAAGGGCGCGCGCGGGCCGGTGACGGAAGCGCTGCAGAAGGCGTTTTTCGACGTGATCGAGTGCCGGGTTCCCGACGAGTTCGGATGGCTCACCCCTGTCCGCGACGTCAGCGCGGCGGGTTCGGTGGGCGCGCGGCGATCGACGGCGGGCTGAGGAAGAAGAATGCACATAAATGATCTCCTGAAGATCGCGTCGGAACGGAAGGCGTCGGACCTGCACCTGAAGGTGGGCTCGCACCCCGTGCTGCGCATCAACGGCGAGCTCATCCCGCTGGTGGAGACGAAGCGCCTCATGCAGGAGGACACCATCGCCATGGCGTTCTCCATCATGAGCAACCGCCAGAAGCAGAAGTTCAAGGACAACCTCGAGATCGACATCGCCTACTCCGTCCCCGGCCTCGGCCGCTTCCGCTGCAACGTCTTCCAGCAGCGCGGCACCGTCGGGCTCGTGCTGCGCGTCATCCCGGTCAAGATCATGACCGTGCGCGAGCTGGGCCTCCCCATGGTGCTGGAAAAGATCTGCAACGAGCAGCGCGGGCTGATCCTCTGCACGGGCACCACCGGTTCGGGCAAGTCCACCACCCTGGCCGCGATGATCGACTTCATCAACGCCCAGCGCACCGAGCACATCATCACGATCGAGGACCCGATCGAGTTCCTGCATCGGGACAAGAAGTCCATCGTGAACCAGCGCGAGGTCGAGGTGGACACGCGCTCGTTCGCGGCCGCGCTGCGCTCCGCCCTGCGCCAGGACCCCGACGTGATCCTGGTCGGTGAGATGCGCGACTACGAGACGATCGAGACGGCCATCACCGCGGCCGAGACCGGCCACCTCGTGCTCTCCACCCTGCACACCCTGGACGCGACGGAGACGATCAACCGCATCATCTCCGTGTTCCCGCCCCACCAGCAGAAGCAGATCCGCCTGCAGCTCTCCGGCGTCTTGAAGGCCGTCATCTCCATGCGCCTCGTCCCGCGCGCGGACGGCCACGGCCGCGTGCCCGCGGTCGAGGTCATGATCGCGACCCCGTTCATCCGCGACTGCATCATCAACAAGGACAAGACCAAGCTCATCCACGAGGCCATCGCCGCCGGCGTGTCGCAGTACGGGATGCAGACCTTCGACCAGTCGATCTTCCAGCTCTACAAGAAGGAGCTCATCACCTACGACGAGGCGCTGCGGCGCGCGTCGAACCCGGACGAGTTCAAGCTGAAGATCCAGGGCATCCAGTCCACTTCCGACATGGCCGCGGAAGAGATGGAAAAGACGATGCAGTCGTTCGACATGGAGTAGACGCGGGGACCACGCTCCGCTCAGCGCCCCGGATGGCGAAGGGCCGCGTCGAGCGCCGGATCGCGACCCGCCCGCAGGTCGTCGATCGTCACCTCCACGGGCACTGCCGGTTCGAGTGACGGCGGATCCGCTCCCGGGGCCAGGCTGTAGAAGCGCGTCGAGTAGCTGACCTCGAGGCGCGAGTTGGACAGCCGGAACGTGCGCACGTTGCCATAGCTGTTCGGCTTCCCGCCCGTGGGCGAACCCACGAGCGTCGCGCCTTGCTTGCGCAGGTCGTCCGCGGTCCAGAGGCCGGATGAAAACGTTTCGCCTCCGATGAGCCCGAACAGCCGGCCCGGCGAGCGCCAGGTGGGCCGACGCTCGAGGCCGGCGAAGAGCGGATCGTCCACCTGCGAATCGCCACCGGAGTTGTTCCGGACGTCCACCACGAGACGGTCGAAGGCGCCCCCGTCGAGCTGGCGGAAGAGCCGGTCCGCGAAGCTGGAGAAGCTCTCGGGACCGTTCTGGCAGCGGTTGTACTGCACATACAGGGTCCGCGTGCCGTCGAGAGCCGTCATCCAGTAGTTCTCGCCCACGCGCTGCCGGTACAGGGGGACGGACCCTCCCGCGGCGGTCGCGAAGTTGACGAGGGCCGGCGCCGGCGCTCCAGGATCGAGGGACACGGTGACGCGCCCGCCGCCCGCCAGGTCGACCCAGAGCGGGACGCGGTCCGGCTCGCGCGCGAGGAACTGGACGACCTCCGCCATGGTCAGGAGGTCGGGCAGCCTCACGCGAAGCCAGGCCTCGTTCTCGTGGCCGACCAGTTGGGCCGCCTCTCCCTCCATCTCCGCCACCCCTCGCTCGCCGAAGGCCACCACGCGAGCGCCGAGCAAGCTCACCTGCTCGGGAGGGACTGCGGTGACGTAGAGGCCGTCCGCCAGCCGCGTGAACTCGATTGGGAGCCGGTGAAAGCGATCGTGGACCTGCACTCCCGTGTGCGCGTCGCCCACGAGGGCGACGATCCTCATGATCCCGATGACGACCTCGGCGTCGCTCAGGCGCGGAACGGCCTGCCTCACGTCCTCGACCGCCCGCTCGAAGTCGGCCCGCGGAGTCCGGAAGAACAGGTTGGCGTGCAGGCGGGTGAGCTCCGCCGAGAGGTAGTCGAGGTCCTGGACCCACCGCCCGTCGCGGGTGGCCGCGGGGCTGGGGACCGCGGATGGCGAGGGCAGCGAGTCGCCCCCGCAGGCCGCGAGAGATCCGACGAGGACCGTCGCCGCCAGACTCCCGGTGCGTGATCGCATGACCTGCCCGCCTCGCTGAGTTTAGGCGGGTGCACACCGCCTCGGCAATGGTCACTTTGGTTCAGCGAGCGCGGCGTCATCGGGGCGCCCCGGCCGCGTTATGATCGCGCCCGATGAACACACCAGCCTGCCTCCTCGTCCTCGCGCTGCTACCCGGAACTACCCTGGCGACGGCCGCCCCGGTCGCCAACACGCCGGATCCCGACAAGAAGGAGTGGATCGCCCTCTTCGACGGCAAGAGCCTCGACGGATGGATCCCCAAGATCAAGGGCTACGAGGTCGGGGTGAACTACGGGGACACGTTCCGGGTCGAGAACGGGGTCCTGAAGGTCGTCTACGACAAGGGCAAGTACCCCACCTTCGACAGCCGCTTCGGCCACCTCTTCTACAAGACGCCGTTCTCGAACTACATCGTCGCCGTCGAGTACCGCTTCGTGGGCGAGCAGGCCACGGGCGGCCCCGACTGGGCCTTCCGCAACAGCGGCGTCATGTACCACGGTCAGCCCGCGGCGACGATGCTGAAGGACCAGGACTTCCCCGTCTGCATGGAGGGACAGCTCCTGGGCGGCAAGAGCGACGGGACCGCGCGCACGACCGCCAACGTCTGCACACCGGGAACGAACCTGGTCATGGACGGAAAGCTCGACACCCGCCACTGCATCAACTCCACGTCGAAGACGTTCGACGGCGACCAGTGGGTGCGCGCGGAGTTCGAGATCCACGGCGGGGGCGAAGTCATCCACCGCGTGAACGGCGAGGTCGTGCTCCGCTACGAGAAGCCGCAGATCGGTGGCGGCGCCGTGGCCAACTTCGATCCCGCGGTCAAGAAGGACGGCGAGATCCTGACCAGCGGCTCGATCTCACTCCAGGCCGAGAGCCACCCCGTCGAGTTCCGGAAGGTGGAGCTCCTGAACCTGGCCGGCTGCCGCGACCCGAAGGCGAAGAACTACAAGTCGTACTTCGAGAAGGACGACGCCGCGTCCTGCCGCTACAAGTAAAGAGGCGAGCGCCTCAGGTCCGGGCCAGCTTCACGACCGTGTCCCAGGTGCGCGTCGTGACGTCCTTGCCCAGCGTCTTCTCGATCAGCGTCATGAAGACGGGACCTTTCGGCGTCCGGACGTAGTCGCTGTAGACCTCGCGGCCCCTCACGCACAGGACGCGCGCGCCGTCGAGCTCGACCGGAAGCACGAGCTTCGCTTTCGGCGCCGCGCGCAGGAACGTCACCACGCGCTTCGCGCCCGGAGCGGGCGGGAACTTCGCGTAGGGGTCGGCGGCGACGATGGCCTGGAGATCCTCGACCGACCGCACGATCGTCGGGAAGGAGCGGCCCATCTGTTTGGTCATCGCCGCTTCGGCCTTCTGCTCGAGCGAGGTCTCGGATGCCGTGCGCGCCGTGAAGAGGACGTTCCCGCTGCCGAGGATGGTCTTCACGTCCGTGAAGCCGGCGCTCTCGAAGGCCGCCTTGAGGGCCGGCATCTTCGCGTTCGTGGGCATGACGCCGCGGAGCACGGCCGCGTAACGGGCCATGCGCCATACGATACCGCGGTTGACACGGCGGCGGCGAAGCCCTATCTAGTCGGGAAGCCTCGATCACAAGATGAAGATCCCCCGGGTCCTGGGTCCCGTCGCTGCAATCGCTCTCGTCGCGAGTGTGAGCGTGGCACTGGGCTCAGCCCGAGCTCCGGCAGGTCCGGCGCCCGTCGCCCGTCCGGCCGCGGACTTCACGCGAGACATCCAGCCCATCCTGGCCGCCTCTTGCGTCCGCTGCCACGGTCCGCGCAAGACCGAAGGTGAACTGCGGCTCGACACGCAGGCGGGCCTGCTCAAGGGCGGCGAGTCCGGCCCGGCTGTCGTCCCGGGCGACGGTGAGGGCAGCCGCCTGTACCACCTCCTCATCGAGAAGGACCCCGACAAGCGGATGCCACGTCGGAAGCCGCCCCTGAGCGCGGCGCAGATCGAGACCGTGCGGCGCTGGATCGACGCGGGCGCGGCCTGGCCCGAAGGAGTGGTGATCAAGGCGCCCTCTCCCCCGCCGCCGCATGTCGCCGCCGCTGAGTCCGCGAATCCCGGCATGGACAGCGCGCGCGTCTCCTTCAACAAGGACGTCCGGCCCATCCTGGCCGACAACTGCTACGCCTGCCACGGCCCCGATCGCAACCGCCGGCAGAAGGACCTTCGGCTCGACCTCGAAGAGGTCGCGACCGCGCCCCTCCCTTCCGACGCGATCGCGATCGTCCCCGGCCACCCCGAGACGAGCGCGCTCCTCCAGCGCGTCACGGATCCCGACGAGCAGAAGCGGATGCCCCACGTCTCGAGCGGCAAGCCGCGCCTGAGCGCGGCCCAGATCGAGACCCTCCGCCGCTGGATCGCGCAGGGCGCACGCTGGGAGCCGCACTGGTCCTACATCCGCCCCACGCGGCCCGCGCCTCCGGCGGTGAAGGACGCCGCCTGGCCTCGCCAGCCGATCGACGCCTTCGTGCTCTCCTCGATCGAGAAGGCGGGCCTCGCGCCGGCGCCGGAAGCGGAGCGCGCGGAGCTGCTGCGCCGGCTGAGCTTCGACCTCACCGGCCTGCCTCCGACACCGGACGAGATCCGTGCGTTCCTCGCCGACACCGCTATCGATGCCTACGAGCGGCAGGTGGACCGGCTGCTGGCCTCGCCCCGGTACGGCGAGCGCATGGCCGTACCCTGGCTCGACCTCGTGCGCTATGCCGACAGCGTCGGCTACCACAGCGACAACCCGCGCACGGTCTGGCCCTATCGCGACTACGTGATCGGCGCCTTCAACCGGAACCTGCCTTTCGACCAGTTCACGGCCGTGCAGCTCGCGGGCGACCTCCTGCCCGACGCGTCGCTGGAGCAGCGGATCGCTTCCGGCTACAACCGGCTCCTCCAGACGACGGAGGAAGGCGGCGCCCAGCCCAGGGAATACCGGGCCATCTATCTCGCCGATCGCGTGCGCAACGCGTCCGCGGTGTGGCTCGGGGCCACCATCGGCTGCGCCCAGTGCCACGACCACAAGTTCGACCCCTACCAGGCGCGCGACTTCTACAGCTTTGCCGCGTTCTTCGCCGACGTGAAGGAGAAGCCGGTGGGCCGCCGGGACCCGGACTATCTGCCCAGCGAGAGCCAGCGCCCCTCGATCCAGTCGCTGGAGGCGGAGGTCGCGCGCCTGCGCAAGGCGCTGGACGAGACCACGCCGGAGCGCGAGGCCGCGCAGCAGGCGTGGGAGAAGACACTGGCCGGCGCGACCGTCCCCAACTGGACGCCCCTCGAGCCCGTCGAGGTGGGCACGGTCAACGGCACGCGCGCGCTGATCCAGGGGAACGACTTCTCGATCATCGCCACGACGTCCGCGGGACCGCGGCCGGACCGCGACGTCTACATCGTGCGCTTAAAGACCGCGCTCCAGGGCATCACCGCGCTCCGTCTGGAGGCGGTGACGTTCGACGAGCTGCCGCGGGGCGGCCCCGGTCGCGATCCGCAGGGCGGGTTCGTCGTTTCCGAGATGGCCGTCAAGGACGCCGCGGGCCGGAAACTCGCGCTCCGCAACGCCAGCACCTCGACGCCCGCCGCCACCGGGTTCGCGCCGGCCGCCGCCATCGACGGCCACACCTCCCGAGGCGGCTGGGCTTTGCCGGCCGCCGACGGCCAGGACCATCGCCTGGTGGTGGAGACAACGGAGCCGACGGGGCGAGGCGAGGAGACCGCCCTCACGCTCGAGCTCGTCCAGAACGCGGGCCAGGGCCGCACCCTCGGCCGGTTCCGGCTCTCCGCCACGACGGACGCACGCCCGGCGCGTGCGGACGCGGGGCCGGCCGTCACGAAGGAGATCGTGGGCATCGCGGCGAAGGAGCCGGCGAAGCGCAGCGACGAGGAGAAAGACACGCTCGCGCGGTTCTACCGGCGCGTGGCGCCCGAGCTGGAGCCGCTTCGCCAGGCCCTGCGCGCCGCGGACCTGCGCAAGGCCGAGCTTCTCCGCGGGATTCCCCAGTCCTTGATCACGACCACCCAGGCGCCGGATCCCGTGCGCATCCTGCCGCGCGGCAACTGGCTGGACGAGTCCGGCGAGATCGTGGAGCCGGCCGTTCCCCACTTCCTGCCCCAGATCGAAGCGGAAGGCCGCCGGGCCACGCGCCTCGACCTCGCGCGCTGGCTCACCTCCCCCGACAACCCCCTCACCGCGCGCGTCTTCGTGAACCGGCAGTGGAAGCTCTTCTTCGGACAGGGGCTGGCGCGGACGCCGGAGGACCTCGGTTCCCAGGGCGAGTGGCCCACCCATCCCGAGCTCCTGGACTGGCTCGCGGTGGACTTCGTCGAGAGCGGATGGGACGTCAAGCATCTGGTGCGGACGCTCGTCACGTCGGCTACGTACCGTCAGGCGTCGCGCGCCTCGGCGGTCGTCGCCGAGCGCGATCCCGACAATCGGCTGTTCGCGCGTCAGGCACGCTTCCGGCTCGACGCCGAGATGGTCCGCGACAACGCGCTCGCCGTCAGCGGCCTGCTCTCGACGAAGATGGGCGGCCCCGGCGTCCATCCCTACCAGCCGCGGGGCTACTGGGCCTACCTGAACTTCCCACCTCGCGAGTGGGACGATTCCGCGGGCGACGACCAGTACCGCCGCGCGGTCTACACCTGGTGGCAGCGCGCGTTCCCACAGCCGAGCCTGGCCGCCTTCGACGCGCCCTCGCGCGAGGAATGCGTCGCCGACCGCACTCGGGCGAACGTTCCCCAGCAGGCGCTGGCCCTCCTCAACGACCCGACCTACGTCGAGGCCGCGCGCGTCTTCGCGGAGCGGATCCTGCGGGAGGGCGGCACCACGTTCGACGCCCGGCTGCGCTGGGCCTACGAGCGCGCGCTCGGCCGCGCTCCGCGCGCGGCAGAGGAGCGCATCCTGTCCGCGCTCCTGCAGACACACCGCGCCCAGTACCGCGCCGATCCCCGGGCGGCGGAGCGCCTCGCGCTCGCCGGACGGGCGCCGGCGGCGAACGGTCTCGACGTGGTGGAGCTGGCGGGATGGACCTCGGTGGCGCGGGCGATCCTGAACCTGCCCGAGATGATCACGCGTTCGTAAGTGGAGGGATCATGGAGCTCCTGACCGACGACCTCCACGAGCTGCGACGGCGCGTGACGCGGCGCGCGTTCCTCGGGCGCGCGGGGACGGGGCTGGGCGCGCTCGCCCTCGCCGTGCTCGCCGGTCCCAGGCGCCTCTTCGCCCAGACCGACCGCTGGCGCGGGATCTTGCCCGCCCCGGACTTCCCGGCGCGCGCCAAACGCGTCATCCACCTCTACCAGGCGGGCGGGCCTTCGCACCTCGAGCTGTTCGACTACAAGGCCAAGCTGGCACAGATGGACGGCCAGCCCATGCCCGAGTCCTTCACCACGGGCCAGCCGATCGCGCAGCTCCAGGGCAAGGCGCTCCGCTGTTTCGGCCCGCAGCATCCCTTCCAGCGCTGGGGGCGGTCCGGGCAGGAGATCTCGAATCTCCTGCCGCACACCGGCTCCATCGCCGACGAGATCTGCATCGTGCGGTCGATGCAGACCGAGCAGATCAACCACGACCCCGCGCACACCTTCATGAACACGGGCACGCAGATCTCGGGCCGCCCTTCGGCGGGCTCCTGGATCTGGTACGGGATCGGGGCCGAGGCCGAAGACCTGCCCGGCTTCGTGGTCCTGACCTCGCACGGGCGCGGCGGGCAGATGCAACCCATCGCGGCCCGACAATGGCACAGCGGCTTCCTGCCCAGCCGCTTCCAGGGCGTGCACTTCCGCTCCAAGGGCGACGCCGTCCTGTACCTGCGCGACCCCGAGGGCGTCACACGCAGCCAGCAGCGGGACGTGATCGACGCCGTGGCCGCGCTCACGAAGAGCCAGCCGGACTGGGTGGACGACCCTGACGTGTCCGCCCGCCTCGCCCAATACGAGATGGCGTTCCGCATGCAGACGGCGGTGCCCACCCTCACCGACTTCGCGGACGAGCCGCGGCACGTCCTCGAGTCCTACGGCGTCTCCGGCATGGACGGCTCGTTCGGGGCCAACTGCCTGCTCGCGCGCCGCCTGGCCGAGCGCGGCGTGCGCTTCATCCAGCTCTACCACCGCGACTGGGACAACCACAGCCGCATCAAGGCCGACATCGCGCTCAAGGCGCGCGAGGTGGACCAGGCCTCCGCCGCCCTGGTGAAGGACCTCAAGCAGCGCGGAATGCTCGAGGACACCCTCGTCATCTGGGGCGGCGAGTTCGGGCGCACCCCGATGGCCCAGGGGGACGGCCGCGACCATCACATCAAGGGATTTTCGATCTGGATGGCCGGGGCCGGCATCCGCGGCGGCCTCACCCACGGGGCCACGGACGAGCTCGGCTACATGGCGGTGGAGGACGCGATGTCCGTGCACGACCTCCACGCGACCATGCTCCATCTCCTCGGCATCGACCACACGAAGCTGACCTTCAAGCTGCTGGGCCGCGACTTCCGCCTCACCGACGTGCGCGGCGAGGTCGTCAAGAAGATCCTGGCCTGATCCGCGGCCCTCAGCGGCGCCACCGCCGGTCGTGGTCGCAGCCGTCCCCGTCGTAGTGCCCGCGCCGGCGCTGCTCGTGATCACAGCGGTCCCCGTCCGAGTGACGGTCCCGGTCGTGGTCTTCGCGGTCGTGCGCGCAGCCGTCGCGGTCGTGGTGGCCGTAGTGGTGCTGGTCGTGGCCGCACCCGTCATGGTCGAAGTGGCCGACCTTGATGGTCACGGTCGCGCGGTCGGAGCGGCCGCCGGAGTCCTTCGCGCTGTACACGAACTGGTCGACCCCGGAGAACCCGGAGGTCGGCGTGTAGGTGAAGCTGCCGTCGGCGCGAAGGGTCAGCCGCCCGTGCGCGGGCCCGGAGATGAGGGTCGCCGCCAGCCGATGGCCCTGGGGGTCGGTGTCGTTCGCCAAGACGCCGGGAGCTCTCACGTCGAGGCGAACGCCCTTCGCGGTCGCGTACGCGTCGTTGCGCGCGTTGGGACCATCACACGGCGCGGGCGGCGCCACCGTCACCGTGACCACGAACGAATGCGCGGTCGTGTTGCCGGCGTTGTCGGTGGCGCTGCAGGCCACGGTCGTCGCGCCCAGCGCGAAGACGGCGCCGCTGGCGGGAACGCAGCTCACGGGATCCGTTCCGTCCACGACGTCCGTGGCCGTGAAGGAGTACGTCACGGCCACGCCGCCGCTCGTCGGGGCGGTGCGGCTGAGGTCGCTGACCGAGAACACGGGCGGCGTGGTGTCGACGACGCGGATGGTGAACGCCCCGGAGGCGGTCGCGCCGCGCGAGTCCGTCACCGTGCAGACGAGGAGCGTCGCTCCGATCGGGAAGGTCGAGCCCGAGGCGGACTGGCAATCGGGCACGAGCGTTCCGTCCTCGACGTCCTGGCCCGAGGAGGTGAAGGCCACCACGGCGCCACCGAGCGTGTTGCCTTCGACGGTGATGTCCGCCGGCACCTGGATGGCCGGCGGGTTGTTCAGCGCGGTGACGTTGAAGGTGGCGGACGCCGGCAGGCCCCGGGAATCGACGGCGCTGCAGGCCACGGACGTGACGCCGATCGCGAACGTCGTTCCCGACGCCGGGGCGCAGGAGACGGCCAGCGCGCCGTCTTCGTCGTCGTCGGCCGACGCGACGAAGGAAACCGCCGCGCCGGCGGGACCGGTCGCCGGCACCGTGATGTCCGCGGGCACCACGACGGTGGGTGGTCCGTTGAGGACGACGGTCACCGTGAACGTGCCGGAAGCGGTCGCACCGTGGGTGTCCGTCGCCGTGCAGGTGACGGTGGTGGCGCCCACCGTGAAGACGGAGCCCGACGCGGGCGCGCATACCGGGACGAGCGGCGTCCCGTCCGCATCGGCCGCGGTCGCGGTGAACGTCACGGGCTGTCCGGCCGGGTCATTGGTGACGACCGTGATGTCGGCGGGCACGACGACCGTGGGCGGACCGGCGGACACGCAGTCGGCCGGACTCCCCGCGGCCAGGGCCTGGATCTCGGCCGCGCCGAGCGCGCGGTCGTAGAGCATCACCTCGTCCACCGACGCGGTGAGGCCCACGGTGACGTCGGCATGGCCGTCCGTCCAGTCCGTGCCGATCGTGAGAGGCACCGCATGCGCGTCGTAGTACAGCGGCGTGCCGACGGGTGTCTGCCCGGCCAGCGTGCCATCCACGTAAAGGCGCGCGGTCGTGCCGTCATAGGTGGCGGCCAGGTGGTGCCAGACGTGGTCACTCGCGCGCGCGGCCGCCTGCACGGAGCGGCCGTCGTTGCCCTCGTGATGCGTGTAGAGGGTCGGGAACCCGTCGTAGAACCCGAGCCAGAACGAGTTGCCGTAGCCCGGGATCCCGGGATCGGCCCCGCTCGCGCCCTTGGCCACGACGGAGTTCCAATATCCGGAGGCGAGGATGTACGGGTTCACCCACGCGCTGAGCGTGAACCGAGCCGGCCGGAACGCGGGGCTGTCCGGGACGGTGATGTAGTCCAGGCCTCCCGTGAAGTAGAACGCCTGGCCCTGGTGTCCGGGCAGGGACGGCACGACGCCGGCCACACGGCCGTCCCGGCCCGATACGCTGTCTCGCGCGTCGCCCTCGCCGCGGTACTTGGCCACGAGGCCATCGCGGGGCACGAAGCAGGCGTCGGATTGGATCTCCAGGTTCGCGGTCGCCGTGTCGTCGCTCGGGTCCACGTCGCCGGGCGCGGTCACATGCGCGGTCGCCACCACCGGTCCCGTGGCCTGGGGCGCATGGGCCCGCACCACGAAGAACGTGCTCCCTCCCGCGGGAAGCGCCGGGATGGCGAGCGTCAACGCCCCCCCGGCCGAGCTCGAAGCGGCGGGAATGGCGTCGAAGACGGTCGAGCCCGGCGGCAGCGTCGCGTCCAGGACGATGTCCGCGAGGTCCGCCGTGCCGTGGTTGGTGACCTTGATCGTGTAGGTGACGAGGTCGCCGGTCATCGACGGCGAAGGCGTGGCCACGATGCTGACCGCGGCGTTGGCGCCCTCCACCGGGGGGCCACACTCCGGGGGGAGCGGGGGGTTCAAGCACCCCGCCGGCCGGATCGTCAAACCGACCACAGCCGAGTTGTTGCCCGGCGTGGCCTCGATGCCATCCGAGGAGACCGTGGCCCGGTCGATGAAGTCGCCGGAAGGCAGGGGCGCGGTCGCGTGCAGGGTGACGGTGATGGAGGCGTGCGAAGTGAGCCAGTCGAAATGCCACGTGCCATCCGCGCCCGGGGAGGGCGAGGCGTCGCCGAAAGTGACGCCGGCGGGCAGGACGTTCGAGAGGACGAGGTTGCGGACGTTGACGTCACCCGCGTTCCGGATGGTCAGCGTGTAGGTGACGGGCGCTCCCGGCGAAGTCACCGGCGTATCCACGCTCCCCGTGAGGACGAGGTCCACCGCGGGCTCCGCCCCGACCGGGAACGGACGGGCCAGGCGCAGCATGTTGGCGGCGATGTCGTAGAACGCGATCACCGGCCCCCCGTCGGGCTCGAAGCGAAGCTGGTTCTCGCGAGGGGCGTCCCACCCGGGTTCGAGCGTGACCAGCGAGCGCTTCCAGGTCCCGCCCGCGCCGTCGCGCTTCGCGTAGTACAGCTCCTGGTTCCAGCGCCAGTAGGTCACGGCGGGGACGCCGGCGGCGTCGAGAGCCAGCGAGACGTTGGAGGTCACGCCGATGGTGCCCGGCGCCGCCTCGTTGTCGGGATCGACGTATTCGGGCGAGGACCAGGTCTGGCCGCCGTCGGTGGAGTTGAAGTAGACGACCGCGCCCGTGTCCCAGTCCGCGTCCTGCCCTTCGTACCCGCGGACGAGGGCATGGAGCACGGACCCGTCGGCCAGCAGGCGCACTTCCCCGCCGAACCGGTTGATGTTCGTGAAGAGCGGCGTCGGGTTCGTCGTCGGCGCCGGATCGCCGACGGGCCAGCGCGAGTAGAAGAGGTGCGTGCCCGTATTCCAGAGGACGTGACGCGTCCCGTCCGCGGTCACGGCCATGGCCGGCCGCGCGTTGTACACGGTCGAAGGAAAGAGATCGTTGCCGTCCAGCCGGATCGGTCCCTGGCCATTGCACAAGGCGAGGCCGGTCGACCAGTCGGGCAGGGAGCCGAGGGGCGAGAATCCGAGCGCGTAGGAGACGTAGGCGCAGTTCTGGGGTCCCACCAGGTTCTCGAGATACGTGGACACGCCCCCGGACGGGTTGGCCCCGATGTCGGCGCGGTAGGTGTTGATCTCGTTGAAAGCCCCGACGTCGCCGTAGACGAGGAACGGGTTCCCATCGCTCGGGCGGAGGATGAGACGGTGCGCGTAGTCGGCGGGCGCGCCCCCCTGGTAGCGGCGTTCCGAGAAGAACTCGGTCGGCACCCACGGCCCTCCCGGCTCCTGCCGGGACCAGAACACGCGCGGCGGGCCTCCGCAGCCGTTCTCCTCCCGCCAGGCGATCACCGGGCGGCCGTGGACGTCGTACTCGAAGCCGGCCACGGTCATGCCCCGGACACACCCGGGGATGATGTTCCCGCTGCCAACATCCTCGAACCTCCAGACCTGGGTGGTCTGGGCGGAAGCCAGGGAAGCGCTGCCGGCGAGCACGGCCACGAGCAGGATGTTTCGCATGCCGGGTGAGAGGAGGGTCGGACCATTCCCTGCTCACCTCTGAGACAATCCAGAGTTCCATGGCTCCGGATCGGGACGACGATCGGGACGAGCAACTGGACCGCCTCGTCCGTGAGTACTCCCGGGTCATCCGCGGCGCCGTGGCCAGGGTGGCCGGCCGGCGGCATCTGGCCGACCGTGTCGTCGACGACGTGGAGCAGGAAGTCCGGATCGCGCTGTGGAAACGCCTCAAAAGTGAGCAGCCGATCGACCATCCGTCCTCTTATGTATTCAAGGCGGCCCGGCGCGAGGCCATTCGGGCTCTCCGCCGGGAGACGGCGCGACGGAGCGAAGACCCGCCGGAGGGGTGGGAGCAGCTCGAGGATCCGGGAGGGGGCCCTTTGGAGGCATTGCAGACGCAAGCCCTCGGGGCGCGGATCGAGGCGGCTCTGCGGCAGCTCTCCCCGGATCGGCAGCGCGCGGTCCGCGCCCGGCTCATGGGCCTCGAATACGACGAGATCGAGCGTCTCACGGGATGGGCCTACGACCGCACCCGGAACCTCGTGAGCCGGGGCCTCGCGGACCTCCGGAAGCTGATCGGAGACGAACCGACATGACCGACGATCACCTCTCGCACGCCTACCAGGCGATCCCGCCGCCGACGGACCACGTTTCCGAGGAGGGTTGGGAACGCTTCCTCGACGGAACGCTCTCGCCGGCCGAGCGCGAGGCCGCGGTCGACCACATCACGCGCTGCGCGCAGTGTGCGCGCGTCTACCGGGGGCTCGTCGCCTTCGAGCGCGAAAGCGCCCCCCTCAACGGCCGGGACGCGGGGAGACGTTCCGCGTCCACGTGGCGGTGGGCCGGCCCCCTCGCGGCGGCGCTGGCCGCGGTCACCATCTTCGTGGCGCGGCCGCGTGTCGCGAACGCGCCGTCCGACGTCACGCCCTCGCGCTCGCCGTCCCCGGCCGCCGTCGTCGCCGCCCCGTCCGTCGCCGTCGCGCCCCTGCCCGTCCGGGTCGCGCAGGATCGGGCGGTCGTATACCGCGGCCGCGGCGAGGACCCAGCCGCGTTCCTGAAAGCGTTCGACGAAGCCATCGGGCCCTATCGGCAGGGCGATTACGAGGAGGCCGCGCGCCGGCTCGCCGCGCTCGGGGCCGCGTTCCCCAGCGCCCCTGAGCCGCCCCTCTACGAAGGGGTCTCGCTCCTGATGGCCCAGCGCCCCGCCCCCGCCGCCGATCGACTGGCGGAAGCCGAACGGAAGGCGGCAGGGACGGAATGGGCGCCGGATGCGGAGTACTATTCGGCCCGGGCCCGCCTCGAGAAAGGTCAGTCCGAAGCGCGCGCCACCCTGAATCACCTTTGCGCGTCTCCTGGACCCTATCACCAGCCCGCCTGCGACGCGCTGGCCACGTCGTCGCCTTTGCCTTCGCGCTGATCCCGGCCGCCCCCGCGCCCGCCCAGGAAACAGCGGGCGCGGCGGCCCGCGCGCACCTCGAGAAGGGTCGCGAGCTCACCACCCGCCGCGAGTACGACCAGGCGCTGGCCGAGCTCGACGAGGCCTTGCGCCTTGCCGCCGACGGAGCGGATCTCCGCCTCACTGGCCAGATCCAGGCCGCCCGGGGCCAGGCCTTCTACTGGAAGCGCGACTGGCCACGCATGAAAGAGGCATACGAAACGGCCGCCGCTCTCTTCGACCAGGCGGGGGCTTTCCGCGACGAGGCACTGGCCTGGCGAGGCCTCATCTTCTCGGCAGCCCTCTCGTGGAAGGAGAAGGAGCAGATCATCACCCACGCGGCGGAGGTCCTGCGTCGCGACCCGGACCCCGAGGTGGAGGGACTGGTCCTCCACCGGTGGGGCGAGATCCTCGTGAACCAGGGTTACTACGGCCGGGGCCTCGAGAAACTGGAGCTCGCCCTCGTGAAGCTCGAGGGCTCCACCGACGACGACGCGCGCGCCCGGCTGCTCACGAGCCTGGGCCGCGCCCGCCGACTCCACGGCCAGCCGGAGGCGGCCTTGCGGTACTACGACGAGGCCCTCCGGATCCAGACCCGGCGCCAGGACTTCGCGGGCGCGGCTCAAACCGAGAACGCGATCTCCGTCGCCCTGCGCTATCAGGACCGCCTGCGAGACGCGCTCGCTCATTCCACGCGGGCCGTGGCCCTCGCCGAGCGCAGCGGCGTCGCACAACTGATCGCCTTCAACCGGCTGCAGCGCGCCGAGTTCCTCACCGACCTCGGAGACGACCGCGGCGCCCTGCGGGAGCTGGGCCTCGTCGGCGAAGCGCTCCACCCCTCGGACGTGCCCAGCTGGCTCACCGCCCTGGCGGCGGCGAAGCTGCGCCTCGGCCGGAAACAGGAGGCCCTTTCGGAGGCAAGCAAGGCCGTCGACGGTGCGCGCGGCGGCGATCCGTACCATCTCCTCCATGCCCTCGCCACGAGGGCCCGCTCGCTCCAGGCGCTCGGCCGCCAGGCCGAAGCCCTCGGCGACGCCCGGGAAGCGCTGGCGGTCGTGGAGACGCTGCGCGCCGGACTGACCGCCGAGGACCAGGCCCGGCAGGGTTTCAGTGACGCTTTCCAGCGCGTCTTCTCGACGGCCATCTCGCTCCTGGTCCAGGCCGGAAGCGATCTGGCGGCTCTCGAGGTAGCGGAGCAGGCGCGCGCGCGCGCCCTCCTCGATGTGCTCACCACTCGGGACCTGGCCCCGACCACTTCCGACGCCGCCCGGGACGCCCAGCGCCAGCAGCTCGTGGACGCGGCGCCGATCTCGGGGCCGGCCATGCGCGCGGCGCTGGCACGCATCGCCTCGACGCTCGTGGCCTACTGGGTCGCCGACGACGAGACGGTCGTCTGGGTCCTGGGCTCGAACGGGACCGTACACGCGCACCGCTTCCCGATGACGGCCACGCGTCTCCGCTCCCTCACCGCGTCCCTGGGCGCGCCCGGCACCGCCGTCCGCGGCGAAGATCCGGCCCGCGTCCTCTACGACGTCCTCGTGAAGCCCGTCGAGCCGTGGCTGCCCGCGAAGACCGGCGGCCGAATCACCATCGTTCCGCACGGCCCGCTGTTCGCCCTGCCGTTCGCCGCGCTGCGCGACCCGCAAGGTCGCTATCTCATCGAACGGTGGGCGCCGCACTACGCGACGTCGATGTCCGTGCTCGACCGTCTCGAATCGCGCCCCGCGGGCCACAGCGCGGGAGTCCTCGTCGTCGCGGAGCCCACCCTCGATGCCTCCCTGCACCGGCACGAAGGACTCGCCCCCTTGCCGGCCGCGCGTAAGGAAGCAGAGGCGGTATTGCGACGGCTCCCTCTGGCCCCCGCGACGACTCTCACCGGGCCGGAGGCGACTCCGGCCGCCGTGAGGCAGGCCGCGGAGTCCCGGAGCGTCGTTCACTTCGCCACCCACGCCGTCGTGTCCGACACCCGGCCGCTCGAGTCCTTCCTCGCCCTCGCCCCCGGGGATGGAAACGACGGACGCCTGACTTCCGCCGAAGTCTACGGCTGGCGCCTCCGGGCCGACCTCGTGGTCCTGAGCGCCTGCCGGACCGCGCGCGGCCGCGTCAACGGGGACGGCGTCATCGGCCTCTCGCGCGCGTTCGCGTACGCGGGGACGCCTTCGCTCATCGCGAGCGTCTGGGATACGCCCGACCAGACCTCGCGCGAGCTGTTCCCCACGTTCTACGCGGAGTGGCAGCGGACGGGCGACCGCGCGGGCGCGCTGCGCATGGCCCAGCTCGACCTCATCCGGAGGCTGCGCGCGGGCGAGATCTCCCTCTCCACGCCGGCGGGAACGGTGACGCTGCGGGAGAGTCCGGGCCTGTGGGCCCCGTTCGTCCTCCTCGGCGAGCCCTGAGCGTCGCCGAATGCGGAGCTCCATGCGGCGCGCACCCCTCGCCTTCAGCGTCCTCGTCGCCTTCGCCTTGATCGCGGCCGCACCCGCGCCCGCCGAGGAGGCGGCGACGGGCGCCGCGCGCGCCCATCTCGACCAGGGACGCGACTTCAACACGCGCCGCGCCTACGACCAGGCCCTGGCCGAATTGGACCAGGCCTGGGCGGCCGCAGACGCGGCCGATCTCCGCCTCACCGGCGAGATCCAGGCCGCGCGAGGCCTCGCCCTCTTCGGGAAGCGGGACTGGCCCGGGATGCGGGAAGCGTACGAGGCGGCCGCGAACCTCTTCGACCGGGCGGGGGCGTTCCGCGACCAGGCCCGCGCCCTGCGCGGCCTCGCCTTTTGCCCGGCCATACCCTGGCCCGAGCGGGAGCGCATCATCGCGCGCGCGGCGGACGTGCTCCAACGCGATCCCGATCCCGCGGTCGAGGGCCTCGTCCTCCACCACTGGGGCGACATCCTCGTCAACGAGGGCCGCTACGGGAGCGCGCTGGAGAAGCTCGAGCGGGCGCTGGTGAAGCTCGAGGGATCTCCGGACGAGAACGCGCGCGCGCGCCTTTTGACCAGCCTGGGCCGCGCCCGCCGCCTTCACGGCCAGCCGGAGGAGGCCCTGGCCTACTACGACAAGGCCCTGCGCATCCAGACGCGGATCGGCGACCTCGCCGGCGCCGCCCAGACGGAAAACGCGATCGCCATATCCCTGTCGTACCTGCGACGGCCCGAGGCTATCGCGCATTCCGCGCGCGGCCTCGCCTTGGCGGTGCTCAGCGGCGTGCCCGCCTCGGTCGCCTTCAACCGGATGACACACGCCACCTTCCTCCACCAGGCCGGCGACGACCGGCACGCCTTGCCGCTGCTCGAGATCGCCGACCCCGCGCTCCCTCCCGTCGATGAGCCCGTCCGGCTCTGGACGCTATCGGACGTCGAGCGCCTTCTCGGAAGGACGCGCGAGTCCTTGACGCATGCGGAAGCCTCGATGGCACGTGCACGGGAGCTCGGTGATCCCTACAAACTCGTGTATGCGCTCGCCAACCGGGCCAGCTCCCACGCGGCGATGGGCCATCCCGACGAGGCCCTCCGGGACGTACGAGAGTCGGTCGCACTCCTGGAGACGATGCGCTCCGCCCTGGCCGCCGAGGATCAAGCGCGTCAGGGCTTCGCGGACAACTACCCCCTCGTCTTCTCCACTGCGATCTCCCTGCTCCTCCAGAACGGCTGCGATCTCGAAGCGCTCGAAGTGGCGGAGAAGGCGCGCGCGCGCTCTCTCCTCGACCTGCTCACGACACGCGACCTGGCCCCGAGCGCGTCGGACGCCGCGCGTGACGCCCAGCGCCAGCAGCTCGTCGACGCCGCCTCCCTCTCGGGCGACGCCATACGCGCGTCGGTCGCTCGCCTGGGCTCGACGCTACTCGCCTACTGGCTTTCCCGGGGCGACGTCTTCGTCTGGGTGCTCCGCGCCGACGGGACCGTTCATGCCCGCCGCCTGCCCCTCACCGCGGAAAAGGTCCGCACCCTAGTCGCCGCGCTGGATGGCCCGCTCTCCCCCGCCAACGGCGATCCGGCGCGCGCCCTCTACGACCAGCTCGTGAAACCGGTCGAAGCCTGGCTCCCCGCGCGGACCGGGAGTCGCCTGACGATCGTCCCCCACGGCCCCCTGTTCGCCCTGCCCTTCGCGGCGTTGCGCGACGGGCAGGGGCGGTATTTCATCGAGCGCTGGGCGCCGCATTACGCGGCGTCGACGTCCGTCCTCGCCCGGCTGGAATCACGCGGCGCCGGGGAGGGCACGGGGGTTCTCGTCGTCGCCGATCCCACGCTCGACGCTTCCCTCAGCCAGCGCGAAGGGCTCCGCCCGCTGCCCGCCGCGGAGGCAGAGGCGGAAGCGGTCGTCCGACGGCTGGCTCCCGGTCCGGCCATGCGCCTGACCCGTGCCTCCGCGACCGCGGCGGCGGTGAAGCAAGCCGCGGAAGCGAAGCGTGTCGTCCACTTCGCGATCCACGCCGTCGTGTCCGACACGCGGCCACTCGAATCCTTCCTCGCTCTGGCGCCCGGCGACGGAACCGATGGACGTCTGACCTCCGCCGAGATCTACGGCTGGCGGCTGACCGCCGACCTCGTGGTCCTGAGCGCGTGCCGGACGGCGCGGGGGCGTGTCAACGGCGACGGCGTCATCGGCCTCTCGCGCGCATTTGCCTATGCCGGGACGCCTTCGCTGATCGCCACCGTCTGGGACGCGCCCGACCAGACCTCGCGCGAGCTGTTCCCCACCTTCTACGCCGAATGGCAGCGGACGGGCGATCGCGCGGGCGCGCTGCGCACGGCGCAGCTCGCCCTCATCCGGAGGCTGCGCGCGGGCGAAATCACGGCCACGACGCCCGCGGGACGCGTGATATTGCGCGAGCGGCCGGCATTGTGGGCGCCGTTCGTCCTGCTCGGCGAGCCCTGAGGAGATGCCTATGGACCGCAAGCAGTTCCTGACCATTCTCGGCCGCAGCGCCCTGCTCGCGGCGGCCGCCCCCGCCCTGGACCGCCTGGGTGAGGCGGCGACCGAGGCGCCGCCGCTGGACGCGCCGCAGCGCGCCATCCTCGTCGCCTTCGCGGACGAGATCGTCCCCGCCACCGACGGGATGCCTTCGGCATCGGACGTGGGCGCGGCCGCCTACCTCGAGCGCGTCGCTGCCGCTGACGAGGGGATCGCCGCCTCTCTCCGTGACCTCGTGGCGTCGATCGAGCGCCGCGCGCGAGAGTCCCATGCCGCGAGCTTCGACCGGCTCCCCGCGCCGGACCGGCTTGCCTTGCTCCAAGCGATGGAGAAGGACGAGGCCGACCGCTTCCGGGCCGCCCGCGACCTCGTGTACGAGGCGTACTACACGAACCCGCTCGTGTGGAAGCGCCTCGGCTACGACTTCATCGGCGCCGAGAGCGTGGGCCCGCCCCTCGAGCCTTTCGAGGAGGCGTTGCTCGAGCGTGTCCGGGCCCTCCCCCGACTCTATCGGTCGGTCCCGTGAGCCCCGCACGGGACAGGGCCGACGTCGTCGTCATCGGATCGGGAGCGGCCGGCGCCGCCCTGACCTGGTCGCTCGCGCAGAAGGGAGCGAAGGTCGTCTGCCTCGAGCAGGGCGATTGGGTGCGGGCCGACCGCATGGCGTCGGGAAGGACGGATTTCGAGACGAGCCAACGCCGCGGGCCCGACTCGCTCTTCCCGAGCGTCCGCCAGCGTCCCGAGGACTATCCGATCGTGACCGAAGGCGGCCTGCGGCCGGACCAGGTCCTGATGTTCAACGGCGTGGGCGGCACCACCGTGCACTGGGAAGGCCACTTCCCGCGGATGCATCCTTCCGACTTCCGGGTGCGTTCGCTGGATGGCGTGGCCGACGACTGGCCCATCCGCTACGAGGACCTCGAGCGCTACTACGACCTCAACGACCGCCACATCGGCGTCTCGGGCCTCGCCGGCGACCCCGCCCAACCTCCGCGATCGCCGCGGCCCACGCCCCCCTTGCCTCTGGGAGCGCGCGGGCGCACGGTCGCGCGCGGGTTCGAGAAGCTCGGCTGGCACTGGTGGCCCTCCGACAACGCGATCCTTTCGCGCGACTACGACGGCCGGAAGGCCTGCGACTTCCGCGGCCGCTGCAACTTCGGTTGCGCGCGAAGGGCGCGCGCCTCGACGGACGTGACCTACTGGCCCAAAGCGCTCCGCGCCGGCGCCCAGCTCCGCACCTGGGCTCGCGTCCGCGAGATCTCCGTGGACGAGCGCGGACGCGCGAAAGGCGTCGTCTACCACGATCGCTCCGGAGGAATCCACGAGCAGCTCGCCCGCGTGGTGGTCGTGTGCGCCAACGGCGTGGGGACGCCGCGGCTGCTCCTCCATTCGCGGTCGCGGCTCTTCCCGGACGGCCTGGCCAACTCCAGCGGCCAGGTGGGCCGGAACTACATGGCCCACCCGAGCCGCTTCGTGGAAGGCGTGTTCGAAGACCGGATCGACGGCCACGTCGGCGTGACGAGCAATCCCCTCTTCAGCCACCAGTTCTACGAGACCGATCCGTCACGCGGCTTCGTCCGCGGCTATTCGCTCGTCGTCTACGGACCCATGGGGCCGCTGAGCCAGGCCTGGGGCGACGTCGAGCCCGTGCCCTGGGGCGCCGGCCATCATCGCGAGATGCGGCGGCGGTGGGGACATACGATCGGCATCGCGGTCATGGCCGAAGACCTGCCCGAGGAAGCCAACCGCGTGACGCTGGACCCCGCGTCCCGGGACTCCTCCGGCATTCCCGCGCCTCGCGTGCGCTACGCCTTCGGTGAGAACAGCCTCGCGATGCTCGAGCACGGCGCGCGCGCCGCACGCCAGGTCCTGGAGGCGGCGGGAGCGGTGCAGATCCGCGACACGGGCGGCCCCAGCGTCTTCGCGCACCTCATGGGGACGGCGCGCATGGGCCACGATCCCCGGCGATCGGTCGTCGACCCCTGGAACCGCGCCCATGACGTGCCGAACCTGTACGTCGTGGACGGCAGCTCGTTCACTACGTCCGCTGCCGTCAACCCGACCAGCACCATCGGCGCCCTGGCCTTGCGCGCCGCGGACGGCATCTGGGAGCGGCGCCGGGACTGGAGCTGACGCGTCAGGGCCTGGTGCTGGCCGTGCTCGTGGCGCCCGTGACCCGCCAGATGCTGTTGCCCACGTCATCGGCCACCAGGAGGCCGCCGCGCTTGTCCACCGCGACTCCGACCGGCCGGCCCATCGCCTCGCCGTTCTCGCGTACGAACCCCGTGAGCACGTCCACGGGTGGGCCGACGGGCCGGCCCTCGTGGAACGGCACGAAGATGACCTTGTATCCACTGCGCGGGCTCCGGTTCCACGAGCCGTGCTGGCCCACGAACATGCCCTGACGGAAGGGCGCGGGCGTGGAGTCACCGGCATACGCGAGTCCGAGCGATGCCGTGTGCGGGCCCAGCGCATAGTCGGGTGCGATCGCCTCCGCCACCAGGTCGGGCCGCGGCGGCTTGACCCGCGTGTCGACGTTGGCGCCGTAATAGCTGTAGGGCCAGCCGTAGAACGCGCCGTCGCGCACCGATGTCATGTAGTCGGGCACGAGATCGCTGCCCAGCTCGTCGCGCTCGTTCACGGCCGCCCACAGCGCTTTCGTGTCCGGGTTCCAGGCCATCCCCACCGGGTTCCGCAGGCCGGAGGCGAAGATGCGATGCGCGCCCGTCGCGGGGTCGATCTCCCAGATGGCGGCGCGGCCCTCTTCCTTTTCGATGCCGTTCTCGGCCACATTGCTGTTCGATCCGACGCCGACGTACAGCTTCGATCCGTCCGGGCTGGCGATCAGGCTCTTCGTCCAGTGATGGTTCAGCGGTCCGCCGGGCAGGTCCACGACCTTGACCGGGGCGGCCGTGATCTCGCTCTGCCCCGCCTCGTAGGGGAACCGCACGACCGCATCCGTGTTGGCGACGTAGAGGGTCGACCCGACCAGGGCCATCCCGAACGGCGCCATGAGGTCCTTCAGGAAGACGGTGCGGACCTCGGCCACGCCGTCGCCGTCCGCGTCACGAAGCAGCGTGATGCGGTTCGCGCTGGGCACGGCCCCGCCCGCCTTCTTCTGGTACCGCTTGAAGAACCAGCCCTTGATGCCCTTGCCGTCCTCCGGCCGCGGCGGCGCGTTCGTCTCCGCGACGAGCACGTCGCCGTTCGGGAGCACGTAGACCCATCGCGGATGATCGAGACCCTGGGCAAACGGCACCACGGAGGTGCCCGCGGCGGAGACGGGCGTGGCGCCCGCGGGCCAGCCCTTCGCCTTCACGACCTTGACCAGCGGGATGAGGGACTTGTCGGGTTTGGGCAGCGTCGGCTGCGGTCCCATGCCGGCGGTGACGGGCAGCCGCGCGGCGGTGCCGCAGGAAATGAGTGCGAAGGAGACCAGCACGGACAGGAATCCCGCGAACGGTCCTACCTTTCGGGGAGGGATGGCTTGCATGCTTCACCTCGCGTTGGGGGTGGGCGTCGCGAGTCACCCACAATTCCATCCTAGGACGGCGGGCCCGCGCGCGGCGGTCACGCCGCTACAATCCCGGGCAGCGTGCGGAAGAACACGTCGACCCCGTCCACTCCCTACGGCCGCGCCCTGGCCCGGCTGGCCCGCCGCGATCACTCCGAGCAGGAGATCCGCCGCGCCTTGCGCCGCGACGGATTCGCGGACGAGGACATCGAGGAGACGGTCGTCCGCCTGCGGCGCGACCGCTACCTGGACGATGCGGGTTTCGCCGCGCGCCTCGCCCGCTCGCGGATGGCCCACTCCGGAATGGGCCGCAACCGCGTGCGCCTGGAGCTCCGCAAGAAGGGCGTGCGGCGCAGCGTCGCCGAGGCCGGCCTCACCGAGGCGCTCTCGGAAGTCGCAGAGGCGGATGTGATCGACGGGCTCGCCCGGCGGTTCTGGAAGTCGCGCGAGGCGGACGAGCCCCGGCACCGGCTGCGCAAACTCTGGGCGTTCCTCCTCCGGCGCGGCTTCCCCGCCGGGCTCGTCAACGACCGCCTGCATGCGCTATGGCCGCGCTGGTCGGACGCGCTGGAGGGCCTGGAGCCCGCGGAGGACTGACTCAGCGCACCACGAGGGCGGTGAACGGCCACACGTAGGCCTGCAGCGTCACCAGCAGGCCCATCAGGCAGGCCAAGGCCAGGCTGTGCAGGAACACGTAGCGCAGGATCTCGCCCTCGTGCCCGTACCAGCGCGTGGCCGTGCTCGCGACCACGATGCTCTGCGCATCCACCATCTTGCCCATGACCCCGCCCGTGCTGTTGGCGGCGGCCATGAGGGTCGGGCTGAGCCCGAGCTGCTCGGCGGTGATCCTCTGGAGGCTGCCGAACAGCACGTTGGACGACGTGTCGGAGCCGGTCAAGGCCACCCCCAGCCACCCCAGCAGCGTTCCGAAGAAGGGATACAGGACGCCGGTGCGCGCGAAGGCGAGCCCGAGGGTCGCGTCGAGGCCGGAGTACCGCGTGGTGAAGCCGAGCGCGAGCATCGCCGCGATCGTGAGGAGCGAATGCCGGACCATCTTGAGGGTCTCGAAGTACACGCGCGCCATCTCGCGCGGGCGGTAACCCATGGCCAGCCCCCCGATCAAGGCGGCGACCAGGATGCCGCTGCCCGTGGCCGAGAGCCAGTTCAGGTTGTAGACGGCGGGCTCGGCCGTCGGCCGGGCCACCACGGGGGGGACCCGCTGCACGACGTTGTGCAGGCCGGGCACCGGGAAGCGCGCCAGAGAGATCCCGTCCAGGAACGCCTTGGTCTGCGGGAGGCCCCAGATGAAGACGACGACGCTCAGGATGATCCAGGGCATCCAGGCCCGCGCGACTTCGCGCCGCGCATGGCCGTGCCCGGCCTCGTCGGGCGGCGGCTCTTCCACGCCCGCCATTCCCCATCGTTCCCGCGGCTGCCAGAACCGCAGGAACAGCGCGACCGCGCCCATCGAGACGACCGACGAGATCACGTCGACGAGCCAGGGACCGTGCAGGTTCGAGACCAGGAACTGCGGGACGGCGAACGAGACGCCCGCGACGAGCACGGCCGGCCACACGCCCAGGGTCCCGCGCCTGCCGGCGAAGGCCCAAACGAGCCAGAAGGGCACGATCACGGAGAAGAACGGGAGCTGGCGGCCGGCCATGGCGCTCAGGTGGAGGAGATCGAGGCCGGTCACGCTCTGGAGCGCGATGATCGGCGTGCCCAGCGCGCCGAAGGCCACGGGCGCGGTGTTGGCGATCAGGGAGAGCCCCGACGCGAGCAGCGGCGAAAAGCCGAGCCCCATCAGGATGGCTCCCGTCACCGCCACCGGCGTGCCGAAGCCGGAGGCGCCTTCGAAGAACGCTCCGAAGCAGAAGGCCACGAGCAGGAGCTGCAGCCGGCGGTCCCGCGTGATGGAGGTGATGCTCTCCCGGAGAACCGTGAAGAGCCCGCGCTGCTGCGTGAGCTGGTAGAGGAAGAGGACGTTCAGGATGATCCAGCCAATCGGGAAGAGCCCGTAGGCGGCGCCGTAGCCGGCGGTGGCGAAGGCGAGCCCCGGCGGCATGCCGAACGGGCCCACGGCTACGCACAGCGCGGAGAAGAGTCCCATCAGCGCCGCCACGTGCGCCCTCATGTGGAAGAGGCCGAGCGCCCCCAGCAGGACCACGACGGGGACGGCGGCCAGGAGCGTGGACAGCACCGGGCCTCCGACCGGCTCGTAGACCTGTGGCCACATGGGAGGCGGCAAGTTTAGTGCGGGATGGGCCTCGAAAAGGGCGAAATGCCCACGTTTCCAGGGCACTTGGAGCCAGCCCGGATCCAGGCGAAAATGGGAGATTGTGAGCGAGGTCCAGACCGTGCCCGGGGAGAAGCAGAAACTGATGACCGGCGACCAGATCCGGTCCGCCTTCCTGCGGTATTTCGAGCAGAGGGGCCACCGCGTCGCGGCCAGCTCGTCGCTCGTCCCCCAGAACGACCCCACCCTACTCTTCGCCAACGCCGGGATGAACCAGTTCAAGGACGTGTTCCTGGGCAAGGAGAAGCGCGACTACAAGCGCGCGACGACCTCCCAGAAGTGCGTCCGCGCGGGCGGCAAGCACAACGACCTCGAGAACGTGGGCCGCACGGCGCGGCACCACACGTTCTTCGAGATGCTGGGCAACTTCTCCTTCGGCGACTACTTCAAGAAGGAAGCGATCGCGTACGCGTGGGAGCTCCTGACCCAGGATCTCGGCCTGACCAAGGACCGCCTCAAGGTCACGATCTTCAAGGGCGAGAACGGCGTCCCGCGCGACGCTGAGGCTCACGGATTCTGGCTCGCCCACGTGAGCGCGGACCGCATCCTCGAGCTGGGCGCGAAAGAGAACTTCTGGGCCATGGGCGAGACCGGCCCCTGCGGGCCGTGCTCGGAGATCCACTTCTTCCAGGGTGACGACCTGCCCTGCGCGGAGGTGGAGGCGGGCCGCGAGTGCCTCGGCGTCGAGTGCGAATGCGACCGCTGGCTCGAAGTCTGGAACCTCGTGTTCATGCAGTACGACCGGGACGCGTCCGGCAAGCTGACTCCGCTGCCCGCGGCCTGCGTCGACACGGGCATGGGCCTCGAGCGCATCACCTCCGTCGTGCAGGGCCGGCGCTCGAACTACGACACCGATCTCTTCCAGCCGATCATCCAGGCCGTGGCCCGGCGTGCGGGCACGTCCTACGGGGCGAGCGCGGAGGGCGACATCTCGCTGCGCGTGGTGGCGGATCACCTGCGCGCCATGACCTTCCTCATCGGCGACGGCGTGATGCCGGGCAACGAAGGGCGCGGCTACGTCCTGCGCAAGATCATGCGGCGCGCGATGCGGCATGGAAAGAAGCTCGGCCTCGAGGAGGCTTTCCTGCACGACCTCGTCTCCGTCGTCGTGGACCGGATGGCGGGCGCGTATCCGGAGCTGCGCACGCAGGCGCCCTCCGTCGCGCGCGTCGTGCGCTCCGAAGAAGAGCGCTTCGGGTCCACGCTGAAGCAGGCGATGGTGGAGTTCGGCAAGACGGTCGAGAAGCTGCGCCGCGCGGGCAAGGGCAGCGTCATTCCCGGCCCCGACGCTTTCCGCCTCTACGACACCTACGGCCTGCCCATCGACTTCCTGGAGGAGCTCGCGCAGGACTACGAGCTCACCGTCGATCACGAGGGATTCGAGCGCGAGCTCGAGGGCCAGCGCGACCGGGCGCGCCAGTCCTCCAAGATGGGCGCGGTCACGGGCGACCCGCTCTACATGGGCCTCCTCGAGAAGGGCGCCACGCGGTTCCTGGGCTACGACTCGCTCGTGCACGAGGAGGCGCGCGTGCTCGCCGTTCTCCGGGACGGGCAGCTCGCGTCGCACCTCGACCAGGGGCAGGAAGGCCAGATCGTCCTCGACCAGACGCCGTTCTATGCGCAGTCGGGCGGACAGGTCGGCGACCACGGGATCATCGCCGCCCAGGGCGCGGCGGCGGAGGTCGTGGACACGCATCAGCCCGTCCCCGGCCTCTACGTGCACGACGTCAAGGTCACCGCGGGCGGATTCGAGACGGGCCTGACCGTGCGCGTCCAGGTGGACGAGGGGCTGCGCACGGGCGCGATGCGCAACCACACGGGCACGCATCTCCTGCACGCGGCCCTGCGCGAGACGCTGGGGACACACGTCAAGCAGGCGGGCAGCCTGGTGGCGCCGGACCGCCTGCGCTTCGACTTCAGCCACTACCAGGGCGTGGGTCCGCGTGAGCTCACGCATATCCAGAACCGCGTCAACGAGCAGATCCTGCGCAATGCGCCGGTGCAGACGCGGGTGATGGGTCGCGAGGAGGCGCTCGCGGAAGGGGCGCTGGCCTTCTTCGGCGACAAATACGGCGAGCGCGTACGCGTGGTCGAGATCCCCGGCTTCTCGAAGGAGTTCTGCGGCGGCACCCACGTGCGCCAGACGGGCGACATCGGGCTCTTCCTGGTCACGGCCGAGCAGGGGATCTCCGCGGGCACGCGCCGTCTGGAGGCCCTCACCGGCGAGGCCGCCATCACCCGAGCGCGGGAGGACCAGAGCATCCTCGAGGAGCTCGAGGATTCGGCGAAAACGGACCGCAAGGGCCTCGTGGACGAATACGCGAAGATGCGGGAGAAGATCCGGGCCCTCGAACGTGAGCGGGATCAGCTGAAGATGAAGCTGGCTACGGGCGGCACGGGATCTGCATCCAGCGACGTCCAGGAGGTGGGCGACGTCCAGGTGTGGACTCCCCGCTTCGACGGGCTGGACCGCAAGGCGCACGCCGCGATCGTGGACGAGTACCGGAACAAGAACCGCAATCGGGCGTTTACCCTGGTGTCGGCGTCGTCATCCGAGGAAGGCGTGAACGTCATTACGGCCGTCTCGGAGTCGCTGAAGGACCGCGTCAAGGCCCCGGAGATCCTGAAGCGCCTGGGGCTGCGCGGCGGCGGCCGGCCGGACTTCGCCCAGGGTGGCGGAGTGGCGGCCGGAGACGTGGACGACCTGCGCCGCAAGGCGGTGGACGTCATCCGGCAGATGCTGACGGCATAGGGGGCCACATGGATCAGCCGAGCGAGAGACGGCACGGCGACCGGCGCAGCGGGCTCGACCGCAGGACGGGCGAGCGCGCGGGTCCGGGGCGGCGGCGCGGCGATCGCCGCCATCATGCCGGCTTCGCGGCCGCGAGCGCGATGGCGGTGGCCGTCGCTTTCGTGTCCGTGCCCGACGCGGACGCGCAGATCTACACCCGCAAGAACGAGCACGGCGTCATCGAAGCCACCAACGTCCCCGCCGAGCGCGGCTACCAGCTCACCTATCCGGGCAAGGGCACGCTCATCCACTCCGCGGCCTGGCGCCTGCGGCCCAACTACAACGGCGAATACGACCACCACATCGCCGCCGCCGCCGCCACGCACAACGTGAGCACGCAGCTCGTGCGCGCGGTCATCCAGGTGGAGTCCGACTTCGACTCGCTGGCGCGGTCCTCCAAGGGCGCGCAGGGCCTCATGCAGCTCATGCCCGACACGGCCCGCCAGCTCGGCGTCAGCAACGCCTTCGATCCGCGGCAGAACATCTTCGCGGGCGTGCGCTACCTGCGCATCCTCCTCGACATGTTCCAGGGTGACGTCGCCCTCGCCACCGCCGCCTACAACGGGGGGGCGTCGAACGTGCAGCGCTACGGCGGCATCCCACCGTTCAAGGAGACCCGCAACTACGTGGCCAAGATCCAGTCCCTCCTGTCCGGGCTGGGCACGCCCATGGTGACCACGGCCTCCGCGCAGATGACCTCCTACGCGCCCGGCGACAACCCGTTCGGAGTGAAGGCGGTGGCGGCGGTGTCGACGACGGCGGCGGTCAAGCGGACGGGCAAGCTGACGCCCGCGCGACCCAAGACCTATTACCGCTGGAAGGACGCGTCGGGCGTCACCCACGTCGCCCAGGAGCCGCCGGCGGAGGGCGTCGTCTACTCGACCATCCGCGCTCTCGACTAGCGTCCCTTAGCGCCGCGGGCGCAATGGGTTAGACTACCGCGCGATATGCGGGATCCCTCTCCGAGGGCGCCTTTCGATCAAGGTCTTTTCCTCAAGCACTTCAACAAGGGAAAGGCCTACTACGACGAGAAGCGCTTCGAGGAGGCGGAGCGGGAGCTCGAAGAGGCGTACCTCCTGCGGCCGCGCGACCAGAAGGTCCTGAACCTCCTGGGCCTCGTCTACTTCAAGCAGGACAAATACGAGAAGGCCGAGGAGGTCTACCGCAAGCTGGCCGCGGAGAGCCCCGACGCCCACACGCTCTTCTACAACCTCGGCCTCATCTGCTTCAAGCTCGCGCGCCACGAGGAGGCGGAGACCGCGTTCCTGAAGGCCCTCGAGCTCAACCGCGACAACCCCAAGATCAACTTCTACCTCGGGTCCATCTACGAGCGGCTGCACCGCTTCCAGGACGCGATCTACCAGTACCGCCAGGCGGGCGCGAACCTCATGGTGCGCCGCGTCGAGGACAAGATCGCGGCCGCGCGGCCCGCGGCCGCGGCCAAGGCCCCCGGGTCGGGCGACACCAAGCCGATCAAGGTGCGCTCCGGCAAGTCCAAGCCGGACGACACCGCGGAGTTCCTCGCCAAAGACGTCGCGCGCGGGATGGAGGAGATGGAGAACACCCTCCCGCCGAACAAGACCCTGCGGCCCGTGAGCGACATCCTGCTCTCTCCCAAGGCGCCGAAGCGCAACCTGGACACGGACACCGCCCGCTTCCGCCTTCCTCCGGGCCTGACCTCGGCCGCCACCGCAGCGGCGGCCGCGGGCGCGGCGACGGCCGCGGGCCCGGCGGGACCGGAGGAGTTCGCAACCGTCGCCCCCGCGAAGGGCAGCGCACACACGCTGCCTCCGCGGCGCGTCGAGACCTTCCGCTTCCTCGAGAACAACCTCATGGAGATCGATTTCTCGGGAAAGGTCTTCATCAAGCAGGGCACCATCTACTCCTACGGCGGCAACCTCACCTTCTGGGTCAAGGACCGGCGGCCGGGCGGCGAGCCCGCGCTCGTCATCATCACCGGCACGGGCAAGGTGATCCTGACCGACAAGGACCGTGAGGTCACCTTCATGCAGGTGCACGACGAGACGATCTTCATCGAGCCCGGGCACCTCCTCGCCTGCGAGGAGAGCCTGACGCCGCGGTACGTCCCGGTGGGATCGGAGACCTCCGGCCTCGAGGTCCTCGCCCTGGAGGGACGCGGCATGGTCGCGCTGTCGGTGGCGAGCAAGCCGATGGCCCTCCCCGTGACGCCCGACCTGCCCGTGTCCGTGCCCGCGTCCTCGATCATCACGTGGAGCGGCGGCCTGACCCCGCACATCATCGACGACCAGCAGATCTACGCCGTGATGTCCACGTCGTCGGGAGCGCGGCCGGGGCCGGTGATCCGGCTGGAAGGGACGGGCCGCGTGCTCGTCGAGCAGGGAACGGCATGAACCCGCCTCCGATCGGCGAGGCGCTCGACGCCGCCTGGAACGTCTTCAAGAAGGACTACGCTGCGATCCTCCTGGCCACCCTTTGCGCGATGCTGCTGGGCCTCGTGCCCCTCGTCGGCGGAGGTCTGGCCATGGCCGGCCTCCTGCACGTGAGCCTGAAGGCGCTCCGCGGGCAATCGCCGGTGCCGGAGGACGGCTTCATCGGCCTGCAGCGGCCCATGGACCACATCGTGATGGGCCTGCTCCAGATCGTGGGGCTCGTGGCGTGTTGCCTCGGCGTCTATGTGAGCCAGGCCATCTTCTTCCCCGGGACCGCGCTCATCCTCGAGAAGGGGATGGACTGGAACCGCGCCAAGGACGTGTGCGTCGCGCGGATCTGGCCCAACTGGGGACCCTGGACCCTCTACACGCTCGTGGCCGGGCTCGTCGGCGGCTCCGGCGCGATCCTCTGCGGGCTCGGAGTGATCGTGACGCTGCCCCTGGCCGGGCTCATGCTCGCGTACGCCTACGACCGCGCGATCGCCCCCGCGATCTAGCTGTTGTCTCCCGTCGCGTGAGCGATAGCCGCCGGAGCGGCGCTCGCAGCCGCGTCGGCGGTGGTGGTGTGTCGCCCTCGCGGGGACGCTCGGCCGCGCTAGAACCTATTACCGCGGGCCCCGTGCGCGGCCTCGCTCCGGTGTCGCGCCTCACCTCGAAATGGCGTGCAGCGACACAGGCCCCGCTCTGGGCGACACACAGCACAACCGTCGACGCGCGGCGAGCGTATCGCGGTCGGCTAGCGCACCACGCGCGTGGCCGCGAGCTGGTCGCCGTAACGCACGCCGTCGGGGCGCTGCGTGATCTGGATCAGCTCGTAGATGGCGGCGGCGAGGCCGACCAGCATGCCCAGGATCCACACGGGCAGGAGCAGGCAGTTGACGGCCGCGCCCAGGCACGGGATGAGCCCGAGCGTGGACGAGAGCACGCCCAGGGCGGCGCCGATGGCGAAGATGCCGTTGCGCTTGGCCGACTCCACGGGGCCGATCGGCTGCCCGGTCACGGTGACCACGCGGATGTTCTGGACCTTCTTGCCGATGCTTCGATCGCCGGCCAGGATGTCGCGGCCGAGGATGTACGCGAGGCTGACCAGCGAACCCAGGAAGCTGATCACCCGGGGCAGGTAGACGCCCACCATCGAGGTGGACGTCGCGCTGGAGAAGGCGAATCCCAGCACCCCTCCCACCACCGCGAAGACGATGCCGATGGCGATGGCCACGGCGATGTCGATCCCGGCGGCGATGTAACGCCGCTGCTGCAGGTCACGATCCGTCATCGGTGCCCCCTTGTTTCAGAGCCGTCTCCAGAAAGCCCTTGCGAGCCACCCGGCGCGTCAGCGCCACGCACCCGGAGGCAGCGACATCCACCACACGACCGCGTTCACGACGAAAGCCGGCGGCAGCAGGACGAGAACCAGCAGGCCCGTCCGCCGGAGCCATCCCGCCCCCGCGCCGGTCAAGGTCAGCAGGCTCGCCGCGGCCAGGCCCCACGCGGCCAGTCCCGCGAACGCGCCGAGCGGGTTCGCGGTCGCCGCCGCCAGCCAGCGCCCGCGCGATGCCGCGCCGAAGGCTTCCGTCCCCCCGCAGCCCAGGCACGGCTGGCCCGTCTGCTGCCGGAAGGGGCAGACGTACGGCGCCGGCGCGCCCCCGCCCTGCGTGAGCGCCTCGAGGCGCTGGGCCGCCTGAAGCGATCCGGCCCCACCCAGCCACAGGGCGCCGCCGCACACTGCGAACACGAAGGCGGCGAGCCCGCGCCACGCCCGGTCGCTTGGCATCACGAACCCGCGACCGCCTTGAGGGCCACGGGAACGAGCGCGGGGTCGTCCGACGAGACGAGCGTCACCGTGTCCGCGCCGCCGGCGACGGCCATCAGCCAGCCCGCGCGCGCGAAGAGGGCCGCGCCTTCGAGGCGCTTGCGCGCCCCGTGGCTTCGCTCGAGGCGGCGGAGGACGGCCTGCTCGAACTCGCGAGCGTCTTCCTTGCGGTCCCATTCCGTGCGCCAGACGAGGAGGGTCTTGCCCCCGACGTCCCAGGCCCGGTAGGTGTCCCCTCCCCACCCCGCGGCCGCGCGCTCGACCTGATCCGCGGTCGGCGGCGCGGGCGCCCCCGCCGGAGCGGGCGGGGCGTCTTCGTCGGAGCCGGCGCCCAGGAACGTGCGCGTGAACAGCTCGCCGAGGACTCCTTCGCTCAACACCTGGCCCTTGGGCGGCGTATAGCGGATCGTCACCACGCGGGCGGGCTCACGCGCGAAGAACTTCTCGGGATGGAGGACCTGCTCCATCGAGGCCGGGGGCGCGCTCCAGGCCGCCTTCAGCGCGTCCCAGCCCCCCTTCTCCTGCACCGCGCGCGCGAAGTCCCGGCCGGCCAGGTACGGCAGCACGAGCTGGTCGCGCACGACGGCGGGCACGCCCGGCACGGGCGGCGTGGGCCAGCTCATCTGCGACATGTCCCCGGTGGCTGTCCCCAGCGCGCTGTCGGAGAGGCGCTTCATGAGGAAGCGCTCCATCACGAGGGTGGCGTCCCCTTCGAGCAGGCTCACGAAGGCGAGGCGCCGGTCGTCGAAATCCCCGACCGCGTCTGGCAGGACGCGGTGCACGTCCGCGTATTGGTCCTGCAGAGCATGGCGCAGCTCGTGGGAGAGGACGAGCTGGTTGGCGGGGGTGAGGGTACGGTCCTCGCTCACCGCGTACAGCCGCTTCTTGCCCGGCCGCTCGTCGTAGAAGCCCGCGATGTTCTCTTCGAGAACCTTCGTGCGCACGGCGCGCAGGTCCGTGCCCACGGGCAGGAGGTCGAGCGCGATGAGCATGCGCTGGTCAGCGAGGGCGTGGGCGGGAGGGTACTCGTCGTCGAGGACCTCCTTCAGGTATTTCGTGAGCTCGGCGGGGCTCAGGTAATCGAGAGGCACGGGCGCACGGAACGTGATCCCGCCCGCTTCCGCCACCTCCTCCTGCAGCTCCGGCCCCGAGACTTCCTTGAAACCGAGCAGGCCCCCGAGCACGGCGTTGATGAGGTCGGTGGGATCGGGTGGCCGCTCCTGCGCGGGCGCGCCCTGGGCCGTGGCGCCCACGGGGGCGACGAGCAGGCACACGGCGAGGGCCCCGGCCGTCAGGCGCCGGCGCCCCGCGTGTCCTCGCTTCACGACCGCACCAGCGCGGGCAGCGCGGCCATGAGCCCGCGGGGCGAATAGAGCCCCTCGACCTCGCCGCGCGAGGCGTACCAGCACGATCGGCAGGTGTTGGCCTCGCTGACGGCGCGCAGCCGCGGCGCGACCTCTTTCCAGCTCTCGCGGGTGAGGTCCCCCACCCGGTCGCCTTCCGCCTGGAACTCCACGCACTTCGAGATGCGCCCGCGATGGTCCACGTTCACGAACGCGCGCCCGGCCTGGCAGCCGCCGACTCCGGAGGCGAGCGCCTCGTCGAAGCGCGCGAGGTAGCCCGCGCTGCTGCGCAGGTTGCGGTGCGCGCGCTTGAGGGCGAGGAGCCGCGTGGAGAGGCCCGTCTCCTTGCCGCCCAGGGGGAAGCCGGGCTCCACGGTGACGGATGCTCCTCGCTCGGCGGTGGCGCGAAGCAGGGCCTCGAGGCCGTCGAGGTCCTCGACCGAGCCGACCCTCACCTTCACGTTCACGCGCTGGGTGCCGCGCGGCCTCTCAGCCGCGAAGGCGCCCACCGCCTCCAGGGCCCGCGCGTGCGCGTGCGGGAGACCCGCGGCCTCGTCGTGGCGATCCGAGAGCGCGTGGTGCAGGCGCACCGTCGCGCCCTCCAGCCCCGCCGCCCACACCGCGCGCGCCTTCTCGCGCGTCACCAGCCAGCCGTGCGTGGTGAGGAGCGGGTAGTGATGCGCGGCCACGATGCGCACGATCTCCGGGAGGTCGGCGCGCAGGAACGGCTCGCCGCCCGTGAGGCTCACGACCAGGGCGCCGCCGTCGGCGAGCGCTTTCGCGACGCGGGCGCACCCGGCGAGGTCGATCTCCTCGTCCGTCCCTTCCAGGCGGTGCTCGCAGAACATGCAGTACGACGCGCAGCGGCGCGTGACCTGCCAGGAGCACCAGACGGGCCGCCGCTTGAGGAACGCGCCGGCCAGGCGGAGGGCTTTGCGGCTCACTTCACCTCGACCACGTCCTTCGGGAGCTTCAGCTCGAAGGCCGTCGAAGGCAACCCGCCGTTGACCACCACGTCGTCGAAGCGGATCGTCGAGTAGTCGCCGGTCGGCTCCGTGAGGCGGGTCTGCACGGGGAGGACGCGGGCCTTGTCCACCCACAGCCGGATCGCGGAGAAGAGGCCGCCGCCCGTGCGGGGCTTGAGGTCGAGCACGTAGGCGGGCGCAGTGCCCACCTTCTCCTCCGGGAGCAGGGTGACCTCGTATTTCTTGCCGAGGTCCGCCGCGCCCGGGCCGAAGCCGACGAGCAGATCCGCCTCTCCCTTGGCCGGCCCGCGGAAGACCTGCTTGGTCTGGGGCACGTATCGCGCGAAGGCGCCGTCCTTGATCATCATCACGCCCGGCTGCGGCGCCGCGTAGTCCCAGCGCATGCGGCCCGGGATCTGGAGGGTCACGCGCCCGCGCGTCTCCTGCTTCTCGTTGAGGAGGGTCAGGACCTTCGTCTCGAGGAACGCGGCCTGCATGGTCTTGAGGCCGCGGCCGGCGTTCTCCAGCGCCTTCAGGACCGCCGTCGGATCCCCCGCCCCCGCCGGAGCCGGAGCCGCCGCCAGGAGGAGGGCCAGCGCCGCCGCCGCCGCCATCATGGGCCGGTCACCATGGGATCGCCCAGCCAGGCCGGCCGGACCAGGAAGAGAAGCGCGAGCAGGACCACGCAGAGGACATCGTAAGGCAGGGACCCGCGCCCGTAGTCCCAGAGGAGCAGGCGCGACGCGGGCAGCAGCCTCATGTCACCGCTCCCGTCACGAGCTGGGGCAGGATGCCGTGGCTCAGCACGCGCCCGTCCTTCATCTCGATCGTCCGGTGCGCGACCGCCGCCGCGTCCGGGTTGTGCGTGATCATCATGATCGTCTGGCCCAGGCGCTGGTTCAGGTCCTGGAACAGCTCCAGGATCATCGTGCTGTTCACGGAATCCAGGTTGCCCGTGGGCTCGTCGGCCAGGACGATCGCCGGATGGTTGACGAGGGCGCGCGCGATCGCAATCCGCTGCTGCTCGCCCGCGGAGAGGTCGAGCGGCTTCATGTCCATCTTGTGCGGCAGCCCGACCATTTCGAGCAGCCCCACCAGCTCGTCCTTCGGGGGCACGCCGTTGCCCTGGATCTGGCGGGCGATCTCCAGGTTGCCGCGCACGGTCAGGGTCGGGAACAGGTTGAAGCGCTGGAAGACGAACCCGATCTTCTGACGGCGCACGGCCGTGCGCTCGAAGTCGCCCGCCGCCGAGACCTCGACCCCGTCCACCATGATGCGCCCCGACGTCGGGTGGGCCAGGCCGCCGAGGAGATGCAGGAGCGTGGACTTGCCGCAGCCCGAAGGCCCGATGATGGCGACGAACTCGCCCTTCTGGACCTGGATGTCCACGCCGCGCAGGGCCTGCACCTCCACGTGGCCGACGTGGTAGACCATGCGGAGGTCGATGGTCTCCAGGATGGGCGGGTTCATCGCACCTCGACCACGGTGTAGCCCTCGGGAGTGCGGGGCGCGAACGCGCGCTCCGGCGCGGGCACGTTGCGCTCCACCTTGTCCAGGCGCAGGGCGGCTTCGTAGCCTTGCACGGGGCGCCGGATCTCGACCAGGTGGGGCTGTCCCTCCGTCCAACCGGAAAGGGTCACGTCGGTCTCGATGTCGCCCTTCTCGTCGTAGCGGCGCAGGCGGACCGGCTGCAGCGTCTCGCGGTCCAGGGAGACGCGGCGCCGAGCCACGCCGCGGCCCTGCGCGGGCGCGGCCAGGGTCAGCGTGAACGACTCCCGGTCGGCGTCGAGGAGAAGGGTCTCTCCGTCACGTGGGGCGAGCGGTTCGGGCAGGAGCGCGGAGGTGATGTCCGAGGGCCGGATGGCCTGGTAGGGTGCATCGTCCGTGCCCGCGTCCCGCGCCTCGCCCGTGGCGGCTCCGGTCCACACCGTCTTCTTGGAGGGCACCTGGAACCAGAATCGCTCGCCGTTGGAGACGACTTCCACCGCCGTGATCACGGACACCGAGCCCTTCAGGTAGAGCCGGCCCCCGCGAGTGGCGATCACGCGCACACCCAGCGTACGGCCCTTCCCCGTCCGTCGGTCACGCACGTCGAGGTTGCCGGATGCGCTCAGGGTCGTCCCACTCCCGCAGTACGAGTCATACGCGGCCAGGACCTCGTCGAGGGTCGCCGCCCGCAGCGGCTTGAGAGGGGCGGCAGGAGGCGCCGGCCTCGCTGCGGTGCATGCGGCGGCGCCCAGGCCCAGGATTGGCAGCACGACCCGGAAGCCAATGCTAGCCAAAGGCTTCCGGAGGGTCAACACGGGTCGACCTCGAGGCCGCCCGGCCCGCCCCGGCGGCCCCAGGTGCGCGCCCCGATGCCGAAGAGCTGGACGACGGTCGCGACCGTCTCCAGGTGCGGAGTCACGATGTTCGTGCTCACGCGGCCCCCGCCCCGCGCGATCGCGAGCGGCACCGCGAGCTGGTCGGCGAGGTGCGGGTCCACGGCCGCGTCCGTCTCGAGGAAGGCGAGGAGCATGCGCGCGGCCCGGTCGCCGAGGATCTCCGCGCGCAGGCCGCGCTCGCCCAGGAATCCGAAGGCCGCGCGGCTCTCCTCGAACACGGCCTCGAGGAGCAGGAAGGATCCGGGGGACGCGGCGGGCATCTCGAGCACGTTCCACCGGCTCTCGAGCCGGCGCGCTTCCCACAGCCGCTCGCGCGCCGCGTCCGCCTGCCGCGCCGCCACGTCGTTCTTGACCTTGCCCGCCCCCGACGTCCCGATGATCTCCACCAGCGCCCCACGCCGCTCCAGGCTCAGCGAGGCCGGGCGTGTCCAGGGCTCCACCTCGGCGCGGATCTCGCCGCCCCCCGGCGGATAGAAGCCCGCGCGCACGAGCTCGAACCGGGCGCGCAGGCCCAGCCGCGCGACCACCGCCGTCCAGTGCCGCGCCAGGTAATCGTAGGACGGGCTGGACGGCACGTGCGTCCCCCCCGTCACTTCCACCTGACTGGCCTCCGCCGTGGTCCCCAGGGGCGCGACGATCGTCTGCATCACGAGCGTGGCCGCGCCCGCGGTCGCGATCTCCAATCGGAAGCGGCCGGCGGTCATCGCGCCCGGCTCGAAGCGCAGGTCGGGTGACCCGTCGAAGGCCCCTCCCACTTTGGCCTGGCAGATGAGCGAGGCCGCGCGCACGGCCGCCAGATGCTGCGGCCTCAAGCCGGGGCGGGCCCGCCGCGCACGGATGTTCGTGATCTCGAAGCCCTGGCCGGTGACGGCGGAGAGCGCGAGCGCGGTGCGCAGCACCTGGCCGCCGCCTTCGCCTTGCGCGCCGTCGATCGGAATCAGGCGCGCCATGGCCGCCGCGGAGGAAGACACGCGCGCCCAGGGCGCGGTGGCGTCAGCCGAGCACGAAGTCGGAGTCGAAGGCGTGCGGGCGCGGGACGCCGGCCAGGAAATATCCCGGCGTCGCTTCCACGTCCTCGGCGCAGCGCGGATCGGCGTGGGCCAGGAGCGCGGCGCGCGCCGTCGGGTACGTCTCCGCGGGCAGGAAGCGCTCCACCGGCACCACCATGCCATGGGGTCCCGGCTTCTCGAAGCGCACACGCAGCACCGGCTGCAGCACTTCCGGATCCTGGTCCTCGCTCCAGGCGTCCGGCGTCTCCGGCACCCACACGGAGACGTCTTCGATCGTCACCCTGCGCGAGTGGCGCGTCTCCATGAAGTGGCGCCAGAGCTCGAACTCGGCCGCGGGAATGTATCGGAGCGCGAGGGCAGGATCGTCGTCCCCGCCCTCGAGATGGCATCTCACCATCGGGACCTTCGAGTCCGCGCTCATGCCGCAGGAGGATTGCACGGCCCGTGCCCGTCACCGCCCGCCGTCACATCTGCTGGAAACAAGCATGTTAGGGGACCGCATCCACGTCGGGTGGCCGAGGGCGGGTGTCCTTCCCGTTACGTTTCGGAACGGCCGCTGCCAGGCGGGTCACCGGCCACCATCGGAGTGGGTGGCTGCTCTGCCGCCACCGTCTGGCTGGGTGGCTGGTAGCAGCGCCGGCAACGCGCTTCGTATTCCTCCGCCCCGCCCACGACCACGCGATCGGTCGAGCTGGTCAGGCGCTGGGTCCGGTTGGCGGGCGCGCCGCACTGCATGCAGATGGCCAGGGTCTTGTCTACGTATTCGGCGACGGCCAGGATCTGCGGCATGGGCTCGAACGGCTTTCCCATGTAGTCCTGGTCGAGGCCGGCCACGATGACGCGCACTCCGCGGTCGGCGAGGGCGTTGGCAACGGCGACCAGCCCGGCGTCGAAGAACTGGCCCTCGTCGATGCCGACGACTTCCGTGCGATCGTCCACGCGCTGCAGGATCTCCTGCGCGCACTTCACGACCTGCGACGGCATCTTCATCTCGCTGTGGCTGACGATGTGGTCCGTGGCGTAGCGGTTGTCCACCTGGGGCTTGAAGATCTGCACCCGCTGGCGGGCGATCTGCGCGCGGCGCACGCGGCGGATGAGCTCCTCGCTCTTCCCGCTGAACATGCTGCCCGTCACCACCTCGATCCAGCCCGAGCCGGGGCGCGAGAACCGGTTCATTCGTAGGCGGCTTCGTTGTAGAACGGCGCGAGGGCGTTGATGAGCGCGATCTCGAAGGAGCGCGTGCGGTCGAAGAGGCCGCCGCTGAGGACGCCCCACGCGCCCTGGCGGCTGCGCACGTCGTGCTCGCGCGCGAAGGCGTCGATCGCCTCCGCCAGCTCGATCCCGTCCGTCACCACGCGGTCCAGGAGCGGCCGCGGCACCTCGATGGCGCCTCCGCAGCCGTGTGCGCCCCGGCGCCCGTCGCTCACGTAGGCCCACGACATCAGGAATCCGCGCCGGCCGTTCGGGTCCGAGCGGCGCAGGTCGATGCCCCCTTCCATCCCGATCGACAGGTCCGCGCGGCGTCCCTGCGCCTGCAGCGCCTCCACCGCGAGCTGCGCGCGCATGCGCGCGCCGTCCAGGAGCTCGTCCAGGGAGAGCGGCATGGGCGGGGTGCCGCCCGCGGTGACGTCCACGGCCACGACCTCGGCCTGGGCGAGCTCGCTCGAGCGATCACCGAGCTGGGCCAGGACGCGCCGCACCGCCTCCACCTTCGGACCGCGAGTGCTGCCGACGGCGACGATCACCGGCTTACTTCACCCGCTCGACGTAGGAGCCGCTGCTCGTGTCGATCTTGATGCGCTCGCCTTCGGAGATGAAGGCGGGCACCTGCACGATGAGGCCGGTCTCCATCTTGGCCGGCTTGCCCACGTTCGACACGGAGCCGCCCTTGATCGAGGGCTCCGTCTCCATGACCGTCATGTCCACGGTCTGGGGCAGCTCGATCCCGACCGGCCGGTTCTCGTACATCTCGATCTTCAGCTTGATGTTCGGGATCAGGTAGGGCACGGCATCGCCCAGCACCTCGTCCGAGAGGCCGATCTGCTCGAAGGTCTCGTTGTTCATGAAGTGGAACATGTTGCCGTCCTGGTAGAGGAACTCCATCTCCGTCTCGTCCAGGATGGCCCGCTCCACCATGTCCACGGAACGGAAGCGGTGGTCACTGATGGCGCCCGTCTTGAGGCTCTTGATCTTGGCCTGGACGAGGCCGCGCAGGTTGCCGGGTGTCTTGTGCTGGGCCTCCACGACCCGGTACAGGTCGTTGTCGTGCTTGATGCACATCCCGCGCTTGAGCTGTGTGGCCTGAATCATTACGCAGTCCTCCGCGACTGACGGAAACCCTCATTATAAAGGGGTTGCAACGCGGGCCACAAGTCGCGGCCTAGACGCTGCGGTCGATCTCGAGGCCGCGCAGGTCCAGCCGGAAGGCCACGGGCTTGAACCCCGCGGCCTGCAGCGCCGCCTCCACGCCCGAGCGCTTGCCCGGTGTCGCCCACACGGACACCATCCCGCCCCCGCCCGCGCCGCAGACCTTGGCCGCGCCGCCCGCGGAGGCGGCGGCCTCCTTGATCCGGTCGATCTCCGGCGACGAGACGCCCGGGGCGAGGCGCACCCGCGACGCCATCTCCGCGGCCATGAATCCCCCGACGTCGTCGTAGCGGCTCGTGATCAAGGCCTCGCGCGCGCCCTTGGCCGCGGCCACGATCTCGCCGAGACACTTGCGCACGTTCGCCTGGCCGTCGATCTGACCCTTGAAGACCTCCCAGTTGTTGAGTCCGGAGAAATGGCTCACCCCGGAGTCCACGAGCAGGAGGCACTCTTCCACCCGGGCGGGGTCGGTGGCGAGCTTCTCCACGCGCAACTCGCCAGGCTCGAGATGGATGCCGAGCACGCCGCCGTGTATGGCGGCCAGGTAGTCCTGGACGCCCGTGGGCACGCCGATCGTCTGGGCCTCCGCGTCGCGGACCACCGGCCAGAGCTCGTCGGGATCGATCTTGCGGTCGAAGGCCGCGCGCAGGGCGGCGGCCACGGCCACGGAGAGGGCCGACGATCCACCGAGACCCGATCCGGACGGCACCCGAGACTGCGTGATGACCTTCACCCCGGTCTCGATGTCCAGGGCGCGGAGGATGTTCGCGACCAGCGAGAGCTCGCCTCCGCCCAGGACCTCCGACACGTCGCGGCCGTCCACCTTGCGCCGCGTGTCCTTGGACTCGATGTGCACGCCGTCGTGGCCGGTCTCGACGCGGCACCACGCGCGACGATCGATGGCGGCGTTGACGGTGACGGCCCCCGGATGGAACAGGTAGAGGGGCCAGATGTCGAGCGTCCCCCCGGCCAGGTCGATGCGTGTGGGCGCCGTCGCTTCGACGGCCCGGGCCGTCATGGATGGTCCATCCCGGCTGTTACCATTGGCACGAATGAATCCTCCCACGGACTGCCCCCGTTGTGGCCAGGCGGCGGTCACGGAGGCGGCCTGTCCGCGGTGCGGCGTGATCGTGGCCAAGGCGCGCGCGTCGCGCGCGGCCCCGGCCCCGCCTCCGGCGGCGGTTCCCCGCTCCCAGCCGGATGCGCCGCCGCCCCCGGGCGGAACGAGCGGCCTGGCCATGGGCCTGATGGCCGCCTTGCTGGTGCTCGCGGGCGCGGTCGGCTCGCGCTTGTGGGAGCGCGCGCATCGCAAGCCGGCACCAGCGATCGCGGGCGAGCCAGCGGCCGCACGGCCGCGCACCATGGACGTGGTCGCCGCCGACGTCCCGCCTCCCAGCCTGGCCCTCCCTTCCGCGCCGCCCCTGCGCGACCTGCAGCTCGATCCGAATCAGGTGCCCGACAAGGACCGGACCAACGCCGATGCCCTCGTGCGCAAGCTCGCGAACCCGTCCACCCTGTCCGCGGCGGATGTCCAGATGGCGGAAGACCTCCAGGCACGGCATCCCGACGAGCGCGGCTTCCGCGACCTGCTCGAAGCCGTGCTGCTCGGGGCTTCCGAGCACCACCTCCGCCAGAGGCAGTTCGCGCAGGCCATCGCGTACCTCCAGCGCGCGAAGGAGGTCCAGCCCACGTCCACGCGGGCCAGCCTGGCCTTGATGCAGGTGTACCTGGACACCGGCAACTGGACGGGCGCGGAGGCGGAGGCGCGCGCCGTCATCGCGATCAACGCGCGCAGCTTCGACGCCTGGCAGGGCCTCGGCTATGCGCTCATGCGCCAGGACCGCAACCGGGACGCCGTGGAGGCCCTGCGCGCCGCCCTCGACGTGCGCGACGACAGCAACGTGAGGGCCCTGATGGAGCGCATCCAGAAGGGCCTGGCCGACGAGCGCGGCATGGCCGAGCGCCGGGTGTCGCACTTCAGCGTCCGCTACGACGGCGCCGAGCACGAGGCGGTGGGCCGCGAGATCGTGCGCGCGCTCGAGCGGCACTACGCGACGCTGGTCACGGCCCTCGACTACGAGCCGACCAATACCATCACCGTCATCCTGTTCACGAACGAGGGGTATTACAACGCGAGCGGGGCACCCCGCTGGTCGGGTGGCGTCTTCGACCTCCTCGACGGCCGCATCCGGGTGCCGGTGGGCGGGCTCACGACGAGCCTGACTCCCGACATGGACGAGACGCTGATCCACGAGCTGACGCACGCGTTCGTGGCCGACCGCACGCGGGGCGTCTCTCCCGAGGACATGCGCGTGGTCCAGGAGGGGTTCGCCCAGTACATGGAGGGCAAGCGCATCGAGTCCCGGCTCACCCCCTCGCAGCTCACGCTGCTGGCCGACGGGCGCGTGGGCGGCGTAATGGGCTTCTACCTGGAGGCGCTGGCCTTCGTCGAATACCTGATCGCGAACCGCGGCCTCGGCGGGATGAATGACCTGGTCAAGGCGATCGGCGAGACGGGGAGCGTGGACGAAGGCTTCCGCCAGGTCCACGGAACGACGCTACGCGGCGCCCTGAAGGCGTTCGAGCAGCGCTTCCGCCAGCAGCATGGCAGTGGCTAGCGCAGGGCAAGCCGACCGCAGAGCGAGGCGGCGCCGCGCAGCGGCGGCGCGTCGCGAGGGGGGTTTCAGGGGGGGTCGCGAACACCCACCGTGCGATGTGTGAGTGCCCCCCCTGACTAAATAAGCCCTAGAACACCCGCAGATCGAACGGCAGGCGGGCGCTCACGTCGCCGCGCGTCATGGCCGTCGCCCAGCGCAGCAGCCGTCGCACGTCCTGGGGGAGCGAGACCATCGCCTCCATCCCGTCTTCCTGCCGCTCGAGGATCGTCTCGATGAACCCCTTGCGCTCGGGCAGCACGACCAGGTTCACCTCCTGGTCCTTGCCGATGCGCGCGCGCTCCTTGGCCAGGTCGAGGGCGACGTCCAGGCCGCCCAGGCGGTCGACCAGCCCGTGGTCGCGCGCTTCCGTGCCCGTCCACACGCGGCCCTGGGCCACGGCGTCGATATCCTCGTAAGACTTCTTCCGCCCCTCCGCCGCCCGCGTCACGAAGTCCTGGTAGAAGTTGACCATCAGCGAGCGGTACTTCGCGCGCTCCTCGTCGTTCCAGGGCCGGTATTCGGAGAAGAGGTCCGCGTGCTGGCCGCGGGTCAGGATCTCCTTGGTCATGCCGATCTTGTCGTAGAGGCCGTGCAGCGTGAACTTCCCGCCGAACACGCCGATCGAGCCGGTGATGGTCGTGGGCTGAGCCACGATCGCGTCCGCGGCCATCGCGATGTAATACCCGCCGGAGGCGCCGAGGTCGCCCATCGAGACGATGACGGGCTTGACCTTCTTGGCCAGCACGACCTCGCGCCAGATGACGTCGGAGGCCGTCCCGGAGCCGCCGGGGCTGTCGACGCGCAGCACGATGGCCTTGATGTCGGAGTCCTTGCGCGCCTGCCGCAGCGCCTTGGCCACCGTATCCGAACCCGCGAACTGCCCGCCGAAGGGGCCGCCCTGGCTCTCGCCGGGGATGATGTCGCCCACGGCGTACACGAGAGCGACCTTGGGCCGGTGATCGAACCCGAACCCGCGGCTCTGCCGCGCGTATTTGCCGGGCGCGAGCGCCGTGCCTTCCTTGAGGCGTTCGCGGAGCTGGTCGTCGTAGACGAGCTCGTCCACGAGGCCCGCCTTGAGGGCCTGCTGGCCGTCGTAGGGGCCGTTGTCGATCATGGCCTGCACCTGCTCGGCCGTCTTGTTGCGGCCCGTCTGCAGGCCCGCCACGTAGTTGCCGTACAGGCTGTCGAGCAGGGCGTCCATCTGCTCGCGGTGCGGAGCCGTGAATCCCGTCTCCGTGAACTGGTTCGGCGCGTTCTTGTACTTCCCCACGCCTTCGAACTGGGCCTGCACCCCGAGCTTGTCGAGCGTGTTCTTGAAGAAGGTCGTCTCGCTGCGCAGCCCCGTCACGTCCATGATCGCGGTGGGGACGGCGTAGATCTTGGTGCAGGCGCTGGCGAGGTAGTACTCCTTGTTCCCGCAGAACTCGAGGTGCGCGTAGGCAGGCTTGCCGGACTTGCGGAAGCGCACGATCGCGTCGCGGAGCTCCTGCACGCGGCCCCAGCCGACGTCGGGGAGGAAGCTCACGCGGAGGACGACGGAGGTGACCTTCGAGTCGGTGGCCGCGCGGTCCAGGCTCTCCACGAGCACGCGCAGGGGCGCGGGCCGCCGCTCGAAGAGGTTGGGCAGCTCGGCCGGGTTCTCCTCGGGGATCTCGTCGTGCAGGTTCAGGTAGAGGTATCCGTCGCTGCTCGAGGACCAGGAGGCGCTGTCGCTGCCGGCGCCGCGCAGCATGAGGGCGAGCGCGCCCACCGCCGCCGCGCCGATGGCGACGGCGGCCACGCCTGCGACAAGGATCCACGCCGTCCGCTTTTTCATTTCAGTCGCCCTGGCTTTCCGCCGGCCGCGTCAGCCTCGACGGCCGGGATCGAGGAACTCGGCCCGCTTCTTGGCCTCGGCCGCGTAGACGCTGGCCGGGAACTCCTCGCTGAGCCTCCGGTAGCTCTCCCCCGCTTCCTTGGCCTTGTGCTGCTCCTCGAGCACGGACGCGAGCCTCATCAAGGCATGATCGCGCGGAATCGCCGCCTTGGGGTCGTCCACGATCTGACGATATCCGGCGACGGCCTTGTCGAGATCGCCACGTTGGCGATAGGACTCCGCGAGAGTGAGCCGGGCCAGGCTCGGGACCAGGGCGTCGCTGTCGCGCCGCGCGGCCAGCTCCTCGAGATCCTTGTTGGCGGCGGCGGCGTCGCCGAGCTCCAGGCGGCTCAGCGCCCCGTAATAGCGCGCGCGCTGGCCGACGTTGGAGGATCCGTACTTCTTGGCCACCTCGTCGAACGCGGCCTGGGCCTTCTGGTATTTCTCGGCGGGCGTCGCGTACACGGTGCCGGACGGCGGCGGCGCGCCCTCCGGCTGCTCGGTCTTGACCGGGGCCTCGAAGATGACGAGCGCTTCGCCGAGGGCGTGCTCGGACTCCGCCTTGCGATGCGACTGCCACAGGAAGAGGCCGCCGGCCACGACCGCGACCGCAACCACCACGAGGGCCACGATCTTGAGTTCCTCGCCGTGCGTCTTCGTCCAAACGGCGGCGTGCTCGATTCCCGAGCGGAACTCGTCTTCCTTGATCTTGTGTCTATCTTTGCTCTTCATCGAATTGGCGTCCTCGCTCCGGCTTTCAATTCATCAAACGGGCTCGGCGGGAGTGAATCCCGCCTCGCCGATAGAGGAGAGCCTCCGCTGCGGAAAACGCCTGCTCCTCTTGCGTCCTCATAAGCAAGCCCTCATCGTACCGCATTTGCCGTAACACCCCGGCTACTTGGTCGGTTGCGTCGCAGATCGGCGCCGAGGAGTCCCGTCTGCCGAAATTCAAGAAATGCTTGCGCAAGGGAACGGGGTTGTGGCACGCTCCCTAAGATGGTTAGGGGTCAAGGGACGGACGAGGCGAGCGACCTGTTGCCGGGCACGCTCGGGATGCTCGTGCTGAAAGCCCTGGCCCGCGGCCCGCGCCACGGCTACGCCATCGCGGAATGGATTCAGGAGACGTCCGGAGACGTTCTCCGGGTCGAAGAGGGCGCGCTCTATCCCGCGCTCCACCGCCTCGAGCTGAGGGGACTGCTCAGTGCCGAGTGGGGAACGTCCGACAACAACCGTCGCGCGAAGTACTACGACCTGACGGCCGCGGGGCGGAAACAGCTCGCGGCGGAGACGGCGCAATGGCGACGGCTCTCTGGAGCCATCGCCCAGGTCATGCTCTCGACCTAGGAGGGCTTCGTGCTGCGCGAGACGCTCCATGAGATTCGCCTGCGGCTGCGTGCTCTCATCCACCGTCGCCGCCTCGATCGCGATCTGGAGGACGAGCTTGCCTTCCATCTCGCGATGCGCGCGGAGAAGTACCGCGCTGCCGGAGTCGCGCCCGACGAAGCACAATTCGCCGCGCACCGCCGGTTCGGCAACGTGCTGAGCCTCAAGGAGGCCTGCCGGGAGCTCTGGACGTTGAACGCCGTCGAGCGGCTCGCACAGGACCTGCGCTACGCCGCGCGCATGCTCCGGAGAAGCCCCGGCTTCACCGCGGTGGCGTTGGCTACCTTGACCCTCGGCGTCGGAGCGACGACGGCCGTGCTCGCCTTCCTGGACGTGCGCCCGCTGCCCGTGCCTCGGCCCGAGGAACTGGTCCTCCTGCACTGGACGACTGAAACCTCGACGGCGGGTTGGGACGCCGCGACCACGTTCAGCGGCTGCGAGAACCTGCACATCGCGCCTTTCGACGACTGCTCGGTTCCCTACCCGGTCTACCACGCGATCCGCACGCATGCGCGCGGTTTCGCCGGCATGGCGGCCTTCAGCCGTCCGTACGCCTTGCAGGTTCGAGTCGGCGACGAGACGACCCTGGCCGATGTCCAGTTCGCGACCGGGAACTACTTCTCCGTGCTCGGAGTGGCTCCCTCGCTCGGACGGACCCTGCTTCCTTCCGACGACGAGGGGCCCGGCGAGTCCGTCGCCGTCTTGAGCTATCGCTACTGGGGTGACCGTTTCGCCGCCGATCCCGGAGTCGTCGGCCGTCCCGTCGTCGTCAATGGCGCGCTTGTGACCGTCGTCGGCGTTCTCCCCGAGGGCTTCTTCGGCCTCGACGCCACCCAAGTACCCGCCCTGTGGGTACCCGTGCACAGCGCGCCGCGACTGGCGGACAAGCCCGACGACATCGTGGCGCGGATGCTCAGAGACCGGTCCGGCCTCCTGGCCGCGATCGGGAGGCTGAAGCCAGGAGTCACGATCGAAGAGGCCGGCACCGACCTCCCTGGAATCTTGAACGCGATGCTCGACGACGGCGGCGAGTATCCCTTCAAGCGCGAGCAACGGCCGGGGATCGCCCTCGTGAGCGCGCGCAGCGGCCTCGACGCACTGCGGTCGTTCTACGGCCGGCCGGTCCGTCTGCTGCGCGGCCTCGTCGCCCTCGTTCTCGTGGTGGCCTGGGCCAACATCGCGAACCTGCTGCTCGCGCGAGCATCCGTGCGCCGCCGCGAGATCGCGGTGCGCCTCGCCCTGGGCGTGGGGCGCCAGCGCCTGCTCGCCCAGCTGCTCACGGAGGGTCTGCTGCTCTCCGTGCTCGGGACCGCCGCCGGGCTCGTGCTCGGCCTCCTGGGGAGCAGGATCATCGCCGTCCTGCTCGTGCCCGGCATCGAGACGGGCGCATTCGCGTGGAGCCGTCCCAGCGCCTCGCTGCTTGGCCTGACGGCCGCGCTCTCACTGGTCACGACCGTGATCTTCGGGCTCGTTCCGGCCTGGGCCGCCTGGCGAGTCGCGCCCGGGACCGACCTGCACTCCGGCGGCTCCGGGGCACATGGCGTCCGCGGAACGCGTGTCAGCAGGTGGGTGGTCAGCGGCGAAGTCGGTGTCGCCCTGGTGCTGCTCGTGGGAAGCGGCCTCCTCGTGCGCACGGTCGTCAACCTGGTGACTTTCGATCCTGGATTCCGGAGCGATCACCTCCTGGCCGTCGGCGTCTCTCCCGCGCTCGACCGGAACCATCCGTCGGAAATCGGGGAGCATGCCGATCTGCTGCGGGCTCGCCTGCAGGCGCTGCCGGGCGTGCGCTCCGCGACCTGGTCGAGCTATGCGCTCCTGGGCCAGGGCAAGCAGATGGGGATCGTCTTCCTGGGCGACGAACCGAATGCGCGCGTAGAAATGGTCGATTGGTTGAACGTGGGGCCCGCTTTCTTCGAGACGGTCGAGATGCCGCTCCTGGCCGGACGGCACGTCCGGGACAGCGATATGCGGGCGGGCTCGCCAGCGCTCTGGGTCAACCGTGCGTTTGCGGATCGATACCTGGCGGGGCGCGGACCGATCGGGGCGGCGGTCCGACTGGGGGGCGCCCCGATCCCCTACGAGGTGGCGGGGGTCGTGGCCAATGCCCGCTATGACTCCATCCGCGTCGACATCAAGCCCACCGTCTACGTGCCCAGTCGTGCGCAAGCCGGCTACTTCCTGCTCCGAACGGCCATCGATCCGCTCGCCCTCGGCGCCGACGTGCGCCGGACCATAGGTTCCGTCTCACCCCGGCTTGTCGTCCAGGAAATCAAGGACACACGCCTCCTGATGGCGGCGAGCGCTTCAGAAGAACGGTTGCTGGCCTCCGTTTCCGTAGGGCTGGGCGGACTTGTTCTGCTCCTCGCCGGCATCGGGATCTACGGCGTGCTCTCGTATTCGGTCACACGGCGGACGAGCGAGATCGCCGTCCGCATGGCCCTCGGGGCGCTGCGGCAGGACGTGCTGCGGCTCGTCTTTGGAGAAGGCCTGCGCGTCCTCGGCATCGGCGCCGCGCTCGGAGTCCTTGGAGCCTACTGGACGGGACGCTTTCTGAAGGCGTTCCTCTTCGAAGTGCAGCCGCTGGATGCCGTGACGTACGTTGGAGCGACGCTCGTGCTCGTCGTGGCCGCGGGTCTCGCCGCCTACCTTCCGGCCGCGCGCGCGAGTCGCGTCGACCCGCTGGTCGCGCTGCGGTCCGAGTAGTCCGAGGTTGTGGTTTGGTGCGCCCGGCCCGACTCGAACGGGCGACCTGCGGTTTAGGAAACCGCTGCTCTATCCTGCTGAGCTACGGGCGCATGAAGACCTGTCGACGACGACCGGCTGCGCCTATTCTAAGCCCTCGGCGCGCCATCCGCGTCCGGCGGCTCAGTAGCGGATGAGGCTCAGCACGTCCCCGTCCAGTCGCGAGCGGCCGTTCAGGAAAGTCAGCTCGAGCAGGAACGCGTAGGCGGCCACGACGCCGCCCAGCTTCCCCACCAGCTCGCCCGCGGCGCGCGCGGTGCCGCCCGTCGCGATCACGTCGTCCACGATGAGCACCCGCTCTCCCGGGGTCAGGGCATCCTCGTGGATCTCGAGGCAGTCCTCGCCGTATTCGAGCGCGTAGTTGTAGCGGATGGTCTTGCCCGGCAGTTTGCCCGGCTTGCGCAGAGGCACGAAGCCGACGCCGAGCCGGTCGGCCAGGGCGGCCCCCACGATGAACCCGCGGCTCTCGATGGCCAGTACCTTGTCCGCCAGATGGTCGCCGCAGAGCACGGTGAAGAGGTCCAGCGCGCGCTGGAAGGCCTTCGGGTTCTTGAGCAGGGTCGTGATGTCCTTGAAAACGATCCCGGGCTTCGGGAAGTCCGGCACGTCGCGGATCACGGCCTTGAGCGACGCCACGCTCTCTTCGACGTTCATGCTGTCCTCTATCGGATGTGGAAGCCGTGGTCCCCGCGGGTGGCGACCTCGGAGCGGTCGAGGTCCTTCACGCTCGCGAAGGAGGGCCCCTGCCGCAGGCGGTCCTCGAACAAATCCAGCACGTCGTCCGCGGCCTCCGCGATCACCTCGACGGAGCCGTCGGGGAGGTTCCGCGCGAAGCCGCTGACGCCGAGGGCCGCCGCCTCCCGCATGACGAAATACCGGTAGCCGACTCCCTGCACGCGGCCGCGGACGATGTATCGGTAGGAAGCCATCGGTCTCGGGGCGAAAGTCTACCGCGGGAGAGGAAGGCCGGGACCGCCGAGGCTCAGGACCGGTCTTGGGCGCGCGCCGTCTGGCGCGCCGCCCGCGCGGCCCGCCGCCGGGTGGGCGGGGGCGGCTCGTTGCCCTTGGCCATCCGGAACGTCCGCGAGTAGCCGTCGTCTTCGAGGACGGAGAGCGTCACCTCGAAGATGCCCGCCGACGTGCAGCGGTACTGCTCCTCGACCTCCGGCGTGTCTCCGTCCCGGCGCACGACCTCGATCTCGGCAAGGTCGGTGGCGTCGCGCAGGGAAGGATCGAACGCGAACCGGATCTCGTCCCAGGGCGTGACGTCGCCGTCCGGCCGGCCCTCGCGGATGCGCCCGCATTCGACGAAGCGGTAGTGGCCGAGGTTGTGGGCCGGACGGTAGCGGCGCGTGGCCACCAGCGAGGGCTCGCCCGCGCGCGGCAGCCGGCTGTCCTTCGCGAAGATGGGATCGAAGGTGATGCCGCGGCCCGTCTCCGATTCGCGCCACACGCCGAAGTGGCGCGTCAGGCAGTCGGACAGCTCGTAACCGGCCTCGTCGTCGAGGAAGTTCGCGAGGCCGATGGCGGTGGCCGCGAACGGATGCGGCGAGCGGCGCACGCGGTGCTGGCCGAAGCGCTCGCGGAGCTGCCGATAGGCCAGCGGGAAGCTGCTGGCCCCGCCCACCACGTAGATGCCGGCCAGCTCGTTCCAGCCGACCTCCTCCGCATCGCGGCGTGGATCGCGCATCACTTCGTCCATCGCTTCGATGGTCTTGGCGATCAGCGGCGCGCAGGCCGCGTACACGTCCTCCATCGGCAGCACCAGGGGGGCGCGGCCCAGCAGCTCCAGGTCCACCACGAGGCGCCGCGTGTTGGCCCCGACGCCTTCCTTCTGGCGCCGGCACTCGTCGAGGAGGCGCCGCCAGGTGTGGGCGTCGATGTCCGGCTGGCCCACGCTGTCGAGGACAGCTTCGAGGATTGCCTCGTCGAGGTCGTCGCCGCCCAGCCGCGCCACGCCGGCGGTGGTGATGACCTCGTTCACGCGCCCGGCCATGTGGATCAGCGACGAGTCGAACGTGCCCCCGCCCAGGTCGTAGACGAGCACGTATTCGCGCTTGCTGGTCACGGTGCTGCGGAATCGGTGCGCGTATTCGAACCCCGCGGCGGAGGGCTCGTTGAGGAGCGCCAGCACCTCGAAGCCCGCGCGGCGGAAGGCCTCCAGCGTGAGGAAACGCTGGTCGTTGGAGGCGTTGGCGGGGACGCTGACCGCGACCTCGAGCGTCTCGTTGCGCCCGATCCCCGCGTTCGAGCGAGTCACGATGTCCTCGCGCAGCCCCTCGAGATAGGCCACCAGGAGGTCCAGGAGGGGCAAGGAGCGCGGGCCCACCTCGATCTCGGTCAGCGGGCCCGCGTCGGCGAGCAGGCGCTTGATCGACCGCACGACCGTCCAGCCCGCGTCGTCGAGGACCGGCAACGCGTCCAGGCCCAGCTTGAGCGCTCCGTCGGACGCCCGCACTGCGACCAGGGACGGCACGGAGTCGCCCCATTCGTAGGAAACGACAGGGTAGTTCCCTCGGTCGACGAGCGCGGCCACCGTGTGCGTCGTCCCGAAGTCGATCCCAAGACGCATACACGGATCTTAACAGAGGGGTCCTGCCCGCTCGGGACCGCTGGGTCAGGCCGCCTGCGCCTGCGGTCTCACCACGAGGTGACGGCGCGCGCCGCCCCGGAACACTTCGACGTCGACGGAGGCCGGGCGCGACAGCACGAGGACGCGCGCGAGATCGTCCAGCGTGGAGACGGGGGCGTCGTTGGCGGCCAGCAGCAGGTCGCCCCCGCTCAGACCGCCCGCGGCCGCGGGCGTGCCGGGCTCGACGCCCACGACGCGGACGCCGCGGGCCTGTCCCGCGTCGCGGGCCAGGGTGGGCTCCAGCTCCTCGCTGCGCGCGCGGATGCCGAGGTAGGGCCGGCGCACCTCGCCGTGCTGGATGAGGACGGCCGCGACCCAGCTTGCGGTATTCGATGGGACGGCGAAGCCGATGCCGCGCGCGGGCGTGAGCATCGCGGTGTTGATGCCGACCACGCGGCCGTCCATGTCGAGGAGCGGCCCTCCCGAGTGTCCGGGATTCACGGCGGCGTCGGTCTGGATGAGCCCCTCGAGGATGCCGTCCCGCGTGGGCAGCTCGCGGAAGAGCGCGCTCACCACGCCGAGGCTGACCGAGCGATCGAGGCCCAGGGGGTTGCCGATCGCCATCACCAGCTGCCCGACCTGGACACGGCGGCTGTCCGCGAGCTGCAGGGGCGGCGGGCCCGCGTGTCGCGTGCGCACCACGGCAAGGTCCGTCCGCGCGTCCGCGCCCACCAGCTCCGCCTCCGTGGCCATTGCGCCGGCACGCCGGACGCGCAAGGCGCCACCGGCGCGCGCGACGTGGGCGTTGGTCAGAATGTACCCGTCCGGGGAGAGGACGATCCCCGATCCCTGGCCGCGCCGGTGCTCGAGGCCGACCACGCCCGACGCGCCCGTCGCGGCCAGCGCCGCCAGCTCGCGCGACAGGTCCGAGAGAAGGCTCACGCGCGGCCTCCCTTGGGCTCGCGCGCGCCGATCGTGATCGCGACGTCGCGCGGCTCCTCCGCCCGCAGGATCCGCGCCGCGAGGCTCTGGCCGATGCGGTCCTCCTCCAGGAACGGGAGCAGGTCGCCCGGACCGGACACGCCCTTCCCCTCGACGGCCACGATGACGTCGCCGAGGAGCAGGCCGGCGCGGGCGGCGCCGCTGTCGCCCGCGACCGAAGTCACGAGCAGTCCCGCCCGCTGGCCCACCGCCTTCTCGAGGGCCGCGGGCAGGCGTACAGGGATCGTGCCGATGCCGAGGAAGCCGCGGCGTACGTGACCGTGGGTGATCAGCGTCTCCACGACGCGGCGCAGCGTGGCCGGCGGGAGCGCCAGGCTGGTGCCACGGAGGAGGCCCGCGTTGTTCATGCCGACCGCGCGGCCGGCCAGGTCCACGAGCAGGCTGCCCGAGAAGCCCGGCTGCAGTCCGATGTCGGTCTGCAGGTAGCGATCGACGCGGCCGCCCGCGGGCGTGCGCCACTCGTCGCCCAGCGCGTGCACGACGCCGAGGCTCGCGCGCACGGTGCGGCCGGGCCGCGTCAAGGCCAGGGACAGGTGGCCGACCTTCGGCGTCTCCGAGGCCCAGTCCGGCACGGCGAGGCCGGTGACCGGCGCGCGCAGGACGACCACGTCCGTGCTGGCGTCGCGCCCGACGACGTTGGCGCGCGCGGTGCTCCCGTCGGCCAGGCCGACCGCGATGTCCTCGTCCCACTCGACGTTGTGATGCGCGGCCACCATCACGCCGTCCGCCGACCACGCGATTCCGCTCGAGGGCCCACGCCGCCGTCCTTCGATCCTGAGGACCGACTTCCCCGCCGCCTCCACCGCCGCCGCGGCCGCCGCCGAGAGATCCGTCGCGAATGCGCTCATCCGTGTGCCTCCGTGTCTCGATCGATCCGAGACCCACGGTAGTGGAGTCGTCCCCACTCGCACATCCGCCGAATGGGGGCGGAGGACCTGCCCGAACGGCTAGGAACGTGTCCGGGCTAGAGCAGGAGGAGTCCCGACCGCACGCCCTGCGCCACCGCCTCCGCGCGCGTCTGGGCCCCGAGCTTGCCCAGGATCGCGTTGACGTGGAACTTCGCGGTGTGCTCGCTGATGGCCAGGCGCTGCGCGATCGCCCGGTTGGATAGGCCCTGGCCGATCAGCTGCAGGACCTCGATCTCACGCGGGGTGAGCGCGTCGACCAGCGGCTCGGCGGCGGACCGGCGGCGCAGCGCGCCTTCGGAGAAGCGCTCGTCCACGACCACGAGGCCGAGGGCGGCGGCCTGCAGGGCGGCGATCAAGCGTCGGGCGTCGGTGTCACGGGTGAGCACCCCGCGCGCCCCTGCCCCCAGTAGGTCCGGCACTCGGCCTTCGCCCACGGTCAGGACGATGAGAGCGGGCCCGTTGCGGGCCGCGATGTCCTGCAGCGCCTCGAGGTCGTCGTGCGTCTCCACGCCCGTGTCCCAGAGGACGACATCGGCTTCCGTGGTGCGGAGGAGCGCGGCCGCCTCGTCGGGGGCGGACTGGCCGGCGAGGCTCAGCTCGTCCGCGGAGGCAAGGAGGGCCACGAGGCCACTGCGGGCCAGCGGATCCTCGCCGACGACGACGATGCGCAGGACCGCGGCCATGCCGCGAGCATACGACAGCGCGCGGGGGTTACTTCTTGCGGCCGCCGGCCACGGCGCGGAGGCGGGGCGCCGAGGCGACGGCGGCACGGGCGGCGGGCCGGGCCCGGGCTGCGGTCTGTCGCGCTGCGGCCTTCGTTCCGGCACGCCCGCCCTTGGCCAGGCTCGCCTTGAGCGCCTCCATCAGGTCGATGACCTGCCCCGGAGGCCGCTCCGAGGGCTTCTCGGCCGTCATGTCCTTGCCCTTGAGCTTCTGGGCGATCAGGGCCTCGACGCGCTTGCGGACCTCGTCTTCGTACTTGTCCGGCTTGAAGGTGCCGCTCGTGATCTGGTCGATGAGCTGGCGCGCGAGCTTCACCTCCGCCTCGCTGTTGCGGCGCGTCTCCACCGGGACCTCGCCGATGTCGCGCACCTCGTCCGAGTGGTAGAGCTGCTGCATGAACAGCCGGTCCCCGGTGGAACGGATCAGCACCAGATAGCTCTTGCCGCGCGCGGCGTATTTGGCGAGGGCGATCTCGTCCGCGGTGGCCATGGCCTGGGCCAGGAGGGAGTAGCCCTTCTCGCCGCCCTTGTCCGCGCCCAGGTAGTAGGTCTTCTCGAAGTAGACGGGGTCCACGGCGTCCTTGGGCAGGAACTCCGTGATCTCGAGACCGTTCGTCGCCTTCTCGTCGAGGGCCTTCAGCTCCTCGTCCGTGAAGACCACGTATTGGCCCTTCTTGTACTCGAAGCCCTTCACCATCTCGGAGCGCGGGACGACCTCCTCGTCCTCCGGGCAGATGTACTGCTGCTTGAGGCGGACCTTGTCCTTGGCGTGCAGGAGGTGGAACGAGAGCCCCGCGGACTGCCGCACCGCGGGATAGATCCGCACGGGGACGGTGACGAGACCGAACGAGATGGTGGCGGTGGCGATGGAGCGAGCAGCCATGTATCGAAGGTAGCATCCGCGCCGCCGTCGCGGGCGCGGGGGCGTTCACATCAGCTTGCCGAGGGGGCCGAGCTCCAGGTTCAGCTCTTCCGGCGTGAGGCCGAAGCGCCCCGCGAGGTCCGCGACCGTCTCCTCGAGGCGCATGAGGGCGAGGCCCATGTCTTCGATCTGCTGCGGCTCCAGGGTCCCCGCCTCCATCCGGCGGATGGCCTGGCGCTCCATCAGCTTCCGCAGGAACTCCACCAGGGCGAGCACGAGGCGCACCACCGACCGCTGCACGTCTTCGGGATCGGCGTTCCAGCGCGCGGGTCCTCCCGCTACGCGCTTGAGGTCCGCCCGCAGGCTGTCCAGCTCCGCCTTCGTCACGGGGATGGCTCGGCGCGGACGCCCGGCTGGCTTCTTCGCGGTCGCGCGCTTCCCCGTCTTCTTTCCCGGGGCCGCCTTGCGCTTCACGCGAGCTCGTCGGGAGCGAACGCGTAGGGGGGCCAGGGCCCGCTGCTGCTGACGCGCAGGCCGGCCTCCCGAGCCGCGGCCGTGACCGCGGCCTGGTAGGCGTCGAGGGATTCGCGCGGCACGAGGTGGTACACCGACGCGAGCAACGGCGGGCGCTCGTGCCTCACGCGCCGCTCGCCGCGTACGAAGGGAGCCAGCGCGTCCAAGACGCGGGCCACTTCGGGTATGACCCGCGCGTCGCCGGCGGCCGCGCGGCGCGCGTCCAGATAGCGCGTGCCCGGGCCCGCCGCCGCCTCGGCGCTCGCCGGGGGCGGAGCGGGCGCAGAAGCCCCGGCGTCCGGCCGCGCGAAACGCAGCGTCATCTGCTCGCAGCCGCGCACGGCGCGGAGGCCGTCGCGGAAGGCGGCCAGGCGCGGCCGCAACGCATCGCAAAGCGCGTCGTCGTCGGTGGCCAGCGACCCGAACCGCGCCGGGAGGAGCGCGGCCGCCCCCGCGGCCAGGCGCCGCACCGCGGCGTCGTGGGCGCGCAGCGATGCCTCGTCCACCGCAGGCGCGGACGCGACGTCCCCGACCGCGGCCCAGACGTCGTCGCAAGCCACGAGGCGGACGGGCTCGCCGGAGAGGCCGGACGGCAGCGGCCCGGCGGGAGCCTCCGCCAGCACCGCATACAGGTACACGGGGCTCATGGCCGGGTGGACGTCCAGATACGGTCCGCCGCGCACAACAGGACGGAGAGGCGCAGGTAGACGAGATCGACGCCCGCGATGGAGAGCATGACGTCGCCGCTCACCACCACGCCCTTGTTGAGCACGTGGTCGACGAGCTCCAGGAGCGACGCGTCCGCGTCTTCGAGGAGATCCGCGCGCGACTCGCTCATCGGGCTCCCGCCACGAAGTTGTAGGCGGGCCAGGGTCCGGTCAGGACCACGCGGTACCCGTGTGGGGCCAGGCGCTCGGCCTCCTTGCGGACGCTCTCCCGGAAGGCGGCCGCGCGCGCGACCGGCACCAGGAAGGCGGCGTCGAGCAGGAGGCGGAGACCGGGCTCTCCCTTCACCGGCGGGCGTCGCTGCGTCTCGTCGGAGTGACGCGCGATCGCCTCGAACACCTCGTCCGCGGCCGTGCGCCCGAGGTCCAGGATGTCGCGCACCTCCTTGTGCTCCTGCCGCTTCCGGGTCAGGAACCCCGCGCCGGCCCCGAGGCCGGCGGCCGCGTCCTGCGCGCGCTCACGCGCCCGCGTCCGCGCCGTGCCCTCGTCTACGCTCACGCGCACGCCCCACTCCTGGCGCCCTTCGATGCGGCGCATCACCGCGCGCAGGCGCGCCCGCGTCCGGCCCAGCTCCGCGGTGGCCTTCGCGTCGCTCGAGAACAGGGTGAAGAGCTTCATCGGGATCGTGGTGCCCAGAGCAGACAGGTGCTCGACCAGGCGCTCGTGGGCGACGGCGCAGGCAGACACCCAGTCGAGATCCTTCAGCCGCTTCTCGATGGCGGCGGCACTGTAGCGCGGCAGCGGAGCGTCGGCGGCGGCGAGCCACAGCCCCGCGCCCAGGGGCAGGAAACGCAGAGGGCCGAGGTCGGGCGGAGGCGCGGGCGCTCCCGACACGGACGGCTCCTGCGCGCTGGCCACGACCGCGTAGAGATACGAGGCCCTGGCCAGTGCCGGCGGCGCCGCCTTGGCTCGGCGGCGAGGCTTCACGGCCGGCCGGCGCGATCGAGGCGGCGCCACGCGTTCCCCCAGTCCCGCAGCCCGCGCACGCCGCGCGGCTCGGGAGCGACCATCGGAGCAAGAATCATCGGACGTCCCGCGCCTGTCAAGAAGCGGCGGGCCAGGGCGCGCACGTGCGTCTCTTCGCGCGCAGCCGCGCGCCGGCACCGCGCGCAGCCGGGCGGAGTCACGGCGTTGGCGAGGAGCCCGGCCACGGGGATGCCCAGGGAGCCGAGCTCTCGCAGGAGCCGCTCCGTCTCCAGCCGCGGGAGGGCGGCCGGCCGCGTGACCGCGACGAAAGCGGTGCGCTCCGGATCCCGCAGCAGCGCTTCCAGGGTGCGCAGCTGCTTCGACATCTCCACCAGCTCCTGCGCGAGCTGGCCCAGGCCCACGACCTGGCGGTACTTGAGCAGCACGGCGAGGAGGGCCTGGATCCACTCCCGCGCCGCCTCCGGCAGCGCGAGCAGGCGCAGCGCGTGGCCGGTGGGTGCGGTGTCGAGGACGACCGTCGTCGGCCCCTCCGCGCCCTCCTTCGTGAGCGCGTCCGTGACCGCGACCAGCGCGAACAGCTCGTCGATCCCGGGCGGAGCCAGCGCGATCAGGTCCTGCACGACCGCGCGGTCGAACGCGGGGTCCAGGTTCGAGCCGCCGCGCAGCGTGTCGAAGAGCTGGTCCACCGCGCTGCGATACCTCTCGCGGGCGGCGGCGAGGGCGCGGTCCGCGTCCAGCTCGCGGGCCCGCAGCCGCGAGGGTGCCCCCGGAATGGCGCGCTCGTCGTCGCCGAGCGGCACGCCCAGCACGTCGGCCAGGGAATGCGCGGGGTCCGCGGAGAGGAGCAGCACCCGGTCGTCGCGGCGATGCGCGGCCAGAGCGAGGGCGGCGGTGGCGGCGGCCGTCGTCTTGCCGACGCCGCCCTTCCCTCCGAAGACGAGGAGGCGCCGCGAGGCCGGCATGAGCGTCGAGATCCACCAGGGCTCGGCCGCGGGCGTCGCGCGCCGGACGGCGGTGCGGCCGGCGCGCCGGGCGGAGGTCCGCGGCCGCGCCACCCGAGGCGGCGCCCCCCGCAGCGCGGGCGCAACCGTGCGCAGGGCCGCGATCCCTTCCGGCTCGTCCTCCCGAGCGGGGACGCCGCGCAACGGGATCGCGCGGAACACGCGCGCGGTCTCGGCCAGGACCGCGGCTTCCGACCGCCGGCGGCCTTCGCACAGGGCGCAGGGACCGGGCGGCAGCGGCGTGACCCGGTTCACCACGATCTCGCTCACGGCGATCTCCGCGCGACGAAGGGCGGCCAGGCCGTCCCGCGTCTCCTCCAGGGACAGCGCTTCCGGCAGCATCACCCACGAGAACGTCGTCCGCTCCGGATCGCGGAGCAGGGCGAGGATCGCGGCCGCCTCCTCCTCCACCTCCGCGATGAGCGCGTCCGCGGAGTCCCCGCGGTAGGAGCCTCCCAGGCTCCGGGCCAGGAACCGGTGCTTGGCCTGCATGTCGTCGAGCACGGACGCGATCTCGCGCAGGACGGCCGGCATCTGCAGGAGGCGGAGCGTGTGGCCGGTGGGCGCGGTGTCCACCACCACGACGTCGACCGGCGCCGTGCGTGCAAGGCGGGAGAGCTCGAGGAGCCCGATCAGCTCGTCCGTGCCGGGCAGGGAGAGGGACAGGAACCGCTCGACGTCTTCCCGATCGAGGTACGTCCCGCGCAGGACGATGGTGGCGAGCCGCTCCCGTCTCTGCTGGAGCCAGCGGGCCAGGGCCGCGTCCGCGTCGAGCTCGACCGCGCGCAAGCTCCCCCGCCGGACGGGGACGGGTCGCGGCCGCGGTCCCAGCCGGATGCCGAAGGCATCCCCGAGAGAATGGGCGGGGTCGGTGGAGACGGCGAGCACCCGTTGCCCGGATTCGGCGAGCGCCACCGCGATGGCGGCCGAACACGTGGTCTTGCCGACGCCGCCCTTGCCGCCGAAGAAGCGGAAGCTCGGAGCCGTAACGCGCCGGCGCCCCTCAGCGGTGGCGGCGGGTCTTCGCGCTCGCGGCTTCGTCTTGGCCCGCGCTTTCCTCGTGCTCTTCGCCCGCGAAGGTGGCCTCGACCCCCGCGATCTTCATCTCGCCCGGAGGCGGGGCGGGGGCGCGGTTGCGCTCGCGGATCTCGCGGATGCGGGCCAGGAGGTCCCTCTCGATGTCGGCGAACTCCTGTTCGCTGATCTCGCCGAGCTCCCGCCTCATCTGCGCGGCCAGCAGCTCCTCGCGCAGCACGGTGTCGTCGCTGAGTTCTTTGTCGACGGCCTGAACCACCTTGTCCAGGACGAACCGGACGCCGCCCACGATGAGCGAATCGATAAGAATCACCACGGAATCGGCGCCTTCTTCTTAGACACTTTCAGGGGGGTAGACACCCCGGACGCACCCCCCTGCGCGCTTCGCGCTACCCCCCTTCCACCGCAGTCCACAGACGCGAGCCTGCTCACTCTCCCTCTCGCGCTCGCTCCAGCTTCAGCCTGATGTTCACGAAATTGTAGGGAGGCCAGGGGCCCGTGTACTTGAAGGTCAGGGAGCCGTGGCGGGCCCCGATCTGCTTCACCTTCGCGTCGAAGGCCGACTCCTTCTCGCGCGCCACCAGGAAGGCGGCGTTCATGATCATCTTGTCGCCGATCGGCTTGTTGGCGCGGGAGGCCACGGACACCGGCCGCAGCTGCTCGAAGAAGTCCCGCACGTAGCGCTCCGAGCGCGCCTCCAGGGCCGCGTCCATGAGCCGGCCGTATTGCATGCGCGCGAAGTAGGTCGAGCCCTTCTGGGAGGAGATCTCGCCCTTGAGGCGGCGCACGTCGTCGTCCTCGTTCTCGATCTCCCGGATCATGACGTCGCGGTCCCAGAGCACCTTCAGACCGAACTCGAGCTTGTCCTGCATCTTGTTGAGCACGTCGTTGAAGGCCTCGTAGGCCGCGCGCAGCAGCTCCACGATGTCGTCGCGGGTCTTGAACACCGTGCCGAACGACATGGGGATGACGGTGTGGTTGCGCATGACCGTCTCGTTCACGCGCTCGTGGGCGAGGACGTTCTCGCGGGTGGCGTCGAAGACCTCGATGGGCGTATCGGAGACGACGGCGGCCAGCTCCTTGTAGTTCACGGTGTGGACGTCGGCCGGCTCCGAGCCGATCCCGATGGGCCCGAACTTCATGGGATCGTCCACCCGGATGATGCAGTAGACGTATTTGCCGCGGCTCTCGCCCGCGGCGGCGCGCGGGGCGTGCACGGCCGCGGCGCGCGCGGGCGCCTCCGCGGCGCGCGGAGGCTTGCGCTCGGCCGGGGCCGGACGCGTGGTCTTCGCCGTGGAGCGAGGGACCCGGCCCGCCGCCGCCCGCGCGGACGTCTTCGCCTTCCCCGCCTTCTTCCCGCGCTGGGTCTTGGCCACCGCCGTCTACCTCCCCCGCGCGCCCGACTTCGCGGTCAGGACGCGCCGTATCTCGGCCTCGAGATCGGCCGGAATGCACGGCTTGGTCACGAACGAGTCGCAACCGGCATTGCGCGCTCCCTCCTCGTGGCCGGCGAGGGCGTGTCCGGTGAGCGCGACCACCGGGATCTGGCTGGTCAGCGGGTCCTTCTTGAGGCGCCGCGTGGCCTCCCACCCGTCCAGGCGGGGCAGAGAAAGGTCCATGACGATCAGGTCCGGGCGCAGGGCCGCCGCCTTGGTCAGCGCGTCGAGGCCGTCCACCGCCTCCGCCACCCGGTAGCCGTTGAAGCGCAGGAACTGCGTGTACATCTCGCGGTTGTCCTCGAAATCGTCGACCACCAGGATCAGGGGACCGGGCTCGTCCCTGGCCGGACCTCCACGCGCGGCCTTCTTGTCCGGCATCACCGCCTCCGCAGCCGCACGGGCAGGGTCAGGGTGAAGGTCGAGCCCTGGCCGACCGCGCTCTGCAAATCGACTTTCCCCTCCATCATGTGCGCCAGGCGGCGGCAGATGGCGAGGCCGAGTCCCGCTCCGCCGTATTCCCGCGCCGGGGAGTTGTCGGCCTGGCGGAAGTCCTCGAATACGCGCTCCTGGTCCTCTGACTTGATGCCGATCCCCGTGTCCCTGACCGCGATCTCGATCTCCTTGGCCGAAGGCTCATGCCGCGCGGACACCGTGACCGATCCGCTGGGGGTGAATTTGATCGCATTGGTGACGAGATTCAAAACGATCTGCTTCACCTTGGCCCGGTCGTTGGAGATGGGAGGCAGCTTGCGGGCCGTCTCCACGCGTACGGAGAGCTTGGAGCGCTGGATGAGCGGCTCCAGCTCGGCCAGGACTTCCTGGATCAGGGTGGGTATCGGGAAGCTGCTCACGTGCAGCGGCATCTTCCCGGCCTCGATGCGCGAGATGTCCAGGATGTCGTTGATGATGGCCAGCAGGTGGCGCGCGTTGCTGTCCACGCGGCTGAGGTTCCGCTCCTGCTGCGCCCCGAGCTCGCCGGACACGCCCTGCAGGAGGAGGCTCGTGTAGCCCAGGATCGCGTTCAGGGGCGTGCGGAACTCGTGGGACATGTTGGCCAGGAACTGCGACTTGGCCGCCGAGGCCTGCTCGAGCTCGATGCGCTGGCGGCGCAGCAGCTCGTTCTGGCCGACGAGCTCCGAGGTCGCCTGCCGTACGCGCTCCTCGAGGAGGGCGGAGGCCTTCTTGAGCTCCTCGTAGAGGCGGGCGCGCTCGATCTCCTCCGTGCGGTCGTGGAGGACGGTGACGATGGCCGTGACTTCCCCGTGCTCCGAGAAGATCTTGCCGGAGATGGCCTCCACGGGCAGGGCGAGCCCCGTCTCCGGATCGACGAGCCCGATCTCGCCGCGGCGCCGCTCGCCCTCGGAAGCGAAGAGGAGGTTCGACACGAACGCGGAGAAGTGCGCGTCGTTGGCCTGCACGCGCACGCCGTGCTCGGGGACCGTGCTCCCCCGCACCGAGAACAGCTTCTCCGAGGGCGTGTTCATCATCACGAGGGCGCCCGCGGGGTCCGTGACCAGGATGGGATCGGCCACGGAGTCGATGATGAGGTCCAGGCGGTCGCGCTCGGCGCGCACGTCCGCCTCCGCGATGCGCAGGCGCCGGTAGTTCTCCTCGATCTCCTCGCTGGCCCGCCGCAGGTCGCTGATGTTGCGCAGGATGGAGACGAGGGCGGTGCCCTCCCGGCTGTCGGGGGCGGCCGTGCTGAGCAGCTCGAACAGGAGGTCGGATCCCTCGACGGGGTCGACGAGCAGCAGCTCGCGCCGGCCGCCCTCCTGGATGGCGGTCTGGGCCAGCGCAGACGAGAAGAGCATGTTGTTGAGGGCGACGGCGCGCCGGCGGCCTTCGCTCTCCCCCTCGCCCGCCACCAGCAGCGCCTTGGCCCGCGCGTTCGCGATGAGCACGCGGCCTTCGGGGTCGGTGAGGAGGATGGGATCGGGCACGGCGTCGAGCAGCGTGCGCTCGCGGCGGATGCGGCGGTCCGCCTCGGTGAGCGATCGGCTGCGGCCCAGCCGGACCAGGGGCGAGGCCAGCACGCTGCCCACCCAGGCCAGGAGCCCGTGATTCGCCTCCGGCGGGCTCACGACGAGGAGCCCGCCGGGGACGTTCTCGCGCCCCATGCGCGCATACATCGGCTGGGCCACGATGGGCACGCGGCCGAGGGGCGTGACGCTGCGGCGCTCGCCTCGGCGCTCGGCGAAGGTGACGGCCTGGCGGCCGAACGCCGCCGCCACCAGCGGGTGGGCGCGGTCCTCCAGGTCCACCGAGAAGTCCTGGGGCATGCCCGGACCGTAGGTGGCGATCACGGACAGCCGCGTGTGCTCCACGTCCACGGCCAGGCAGGCGCCCGCGCGCGCTCCCGCGTATTCGGCCAGCCACTCCAGCGACCGCCGCGCGCACTCCTCGAGGTCGTCGCAGGTGAGCAGGAACTCGGCCAGCCCCAGACGGGCTTCCGCCTGCACGGCGGCGCTCCGCGCGAGCGCCGTGCCGGCGGCCATGGGCGCGGGCCGAGCCAAGGGGCTCTATCCTCGCCGGCGAGCGGCGGCGCGGGCGCGGCGAGGCTTGCCGCCGCCTTCGCTGGCGGCGAGCTGCCGGCGAAGGGCGGCGTTCTCGGCCAGCACGGTATCCGAGGCGCGTACCGGCTCCAGGGCGGCCGGCTTGGACACCGATCCCACCTGGCCCACGGCTTCCGAATATTTCAGGTAGGTGTCGATGGACGCCACCACGATGCGGGCCTCGACCGTGATGAGGTCGATACCGACGAGGGAGACGCGGACCCAGGCGTCGATGACGATGCCTTTGTCGAGCACACGGTCGAGGACATCGATGAGGCTGGTTCCGCCTACGGTGCGTTCAACGGGCATCGCTCATGCTCCTGTCAGCGCGATGGGACGCGCCGGGCACGCTTCAGTCTCTTGACCGCGGGAGGCGCGGATCCCCCCGAAAGCGCTTCTATGCGCCGCTCCAACGCTCGAATGTGACGCTTGAGCTCCCGGTTCTCCGCGAGGGGCCGTCCGACCTGGGAGGCCCCGGAGAAATGCGGGTCCGTACGCCACCAGTCCATGCCGATCTCCTGGGCCTTGTCGATCGAGCACACGATCAGGCGGATGCGGATGGTGAGGAGCTCGACCTCGGCCAGGGAGACGCGGATGTCCCCGGCGATCAGGAGACCCTTGTCCAGGACGCGGTCCAGGACGTCCACGAGCCCGGTGGAGGTGCGGTGCTGATCGAACGGCATGTCCGTTCTCATGCAAGGCGCTCCTGTGCGGCTCGTGCGACGTCAGCGAACAGGACTTCGGAGAATACACCATGGCCTCGTGCTCGGAAAATGGTCCCACTCCGTCCGGTCGCAGCCCGCGGCCACCACCCCGCTGCTTGGCTGCATCCAGCGGCCACCACCGCGCAGATTGGCTGCTCGCGAGGGGATTGAACCACAACCGGCTGCGATTGGGCGGGAGCGCGCGCCGAAATCCTGGCGCGCGCGCGGGCACTCCTGCTATCGTCCCTCGTGGCAGGAGGACGTGATGGGGTCTGAAGGCCTACCCGCGCGGGTGGCCGTGGAATGGGTGCCGGGCGCGGAGTGCCCCGAGGACGTCGACAAGTGGCAGCGCGTCGTGGACAGCGCCTATGCGGGCGGCTACGGCCGCGTGCGCCTCGTACGCCAGACGAGCGGCACCTGGAAGGTGACGTCCGCCACGACCATGATGCCGAAGCCGACGGTGGAGGGTGAAACCCTGCCCATGAGCAAGGCCATGCGCGAGGCCGTCCGCGCCGCCTTGCGCGCCCGCGGCTTCCCCATCCTCTGAGGAAGCCGCAGGCGCCCCTTCAGAAGGCGGCCTCGGCCAGGTCGGGCACCGTGTCTTCGGCGTCGGTAGGCGCGGGTACCGGGACGGCCACGCGCGTCCGGGCGACCAGGACGTAGATCGACGGCACGACGAACAGCGTGAACAGCGTCCCGATGATCATGCCGCTCACCAGCATGATGCCGATGCTGTTGCGGGCGCCCGCGCCCGGCCCCGTGGCCAGCACGAGCGGGAAGTGGCCGACGACCGTGGCCGCCGTGGTCATCAGGATCGGGCGCAAGCGGGTGCCCGAGGCCTCCACGATCGCCCGCAGCTTGTCGAGGCCCGTTTCCTGCAGGTGGTTCGCGAACTCCACGATGAGGATTCCGTTCTTCGCGACCAGCCCCACCAGGGTGATGAGCCCGACTTGGCTGTAGATGTTCAGGGTGGTGAAACCGAGGAACGAGAAGAGGAGCGCACCCGAGATGGCCAGAGGCACGGATCCGGCCAGGATGATGAACGGGTCCCGGAAGCTCTCGAACTGCGCGGCCAGCACGAGGTAGATGAGGATCCCGGAGAGGAGGAACGTGCCGAGGAACTTGCTGCCCTCGACGCGCAGCTGGCGCGACTCGCCCGCGTAGTCCACGGTGAATCCCTTGGGCAGCATCGTCTTCGCCTCGCCCTCCAGGAAGGCGAGGGCCTTGTCGAGCGAGATGTGGGGCGGAATCACGCCCTGGATGCGCACCGCATTGAGCTGCTGGAAGCGCTTCAACTCGCGGGGCTCCGTGGACATTCTCAGGCTGGCGAAGGTCGACAGCGGCACGAGCTTGCCCTGCGGGCCCGTCACGTGGATCTGCTCGAGCTGGTCGGTGGTGAGACGTTCGCTGCGCTTGATCTGCGGGATCACCTTGTAGCTGCGGCCCTGGATGCTGAACCGGTTCACGTAGTCCCCGCTCAGCATGGTCGAGAGGTCACGGCCGGCCTGGCTCAGGTCGACGCCCAGCGAGCGCACCTTGTCGCGGTCGAAGACGACCTCGGCCTGCGGCTGGTCGAACTTGAGGTCGGCGTCGGCGTAGATGAACAGGCCGCTGGCGAAGGCCTTCCCCACCAGCTGCTTCGCGAACTCCTCGAGCTGCTTCGGCTCGGCCGTGGAGGCGACCACGAAGTCCACCGGGAAATCGCCGCCGCCCGGAAGCGGAGCGGGCGTCATCGGGATGACCCGGATGCCGGGGATCTGGGAGAGCTTGCCCGCCGCCTCGAGCAGGAGCTGCTCGGTCGTCTTCGTCCGCTCGCTCCAGGGCTTGGTGACCATCCCGCTGAAGCCGCCGCCGGGCGAGGTGATCTGGAAGGTGGCGCCGGTCTCCGGGAACGACTTGTAGACGTCGTACACCTTCGTGGTGAACAGCTTCGTCTGGTCGAGGGTGGCGTTGGGCGCGGCCTGGACGATCCCGAACACCACGCCCTGGTCCTCGACCGGGGCCAGCTCCTGCTGCGAGAACATGTAGAAGGGCACCATCAGCGCGACCACGATGCCCCAGAGCACGAGCACCACCGGCCTGTAGCGCAGCGTCCCCGAGAGCGAGCGGAGGTACGCGGAGCGGACGGCGTCGAAACGCCGGTTGATCCAGCCCTGCAGGCCCCTCTCCGTGTCGCCCGCGCGCAGCAGCTTCGAGGCCATCATGGGCGAGAGGGTGAGGGCCACGACGCCGGACACGATGACCGCGCCGGCCAGCGTGAACGCGAACTCGCGGAAGAGCGCGCCGGTGAGACCACCCTGGATGGCGACGGGCGTGTACACGGCGGCCAGCGTGATGGTCATGGCCACGATGGGGCCGACCAGCTCGCGGGCGGCGTGGAGCGCGGCGTCGAACGGCTTCTTCCCGAGCTGGAGATGCCGCTCGACGTTCTCCACCATGACGATGGCGTCGTCCACGACGAGACCGACGGAGAGCACGATGGCCAGCAAGGTGAGCAGGTTGATGGTGAACCCGGCCGCCAGCATCAGGAAGACGGCCCCGATGAGCGAGATGGGAATGGCCACCACCGGGATGATCACGGAGCGCACCGAGCCCAGGAACAGGAAGATGACGACCACCACGATGAGCAGGGTCTCGGTGAGGGTCTTGAGCACCTCGTCGATCGCGTCCTGGATGTACGCCGTCGAGTCGTAGGGGATCCCCGCCTTCATCCCCGCCGGAAGCTGGGCCTGGATGTCCGGCATCACCTCGCGGACCTGCTTGATGACTTCGAGGGAGTTCGCGGTGGGCAGCACCCAGACGCCCATGAACGTCGCCGCCTGCCCGTTGAAACGGACGTCGGAGTCGGAGTTCTCCGCCCCGAGGACGACGTCGGCCACGTCCCCGATGCGGACGACCACTCCCTTGTCTTCCTTGATGACGAGCTGCCGGAACTCGTCCGCCGTGCGCAGGTTGGTGTTGGCGATGAGGTTCACCGACACCATCGAGCCCTTGGTCCGGCCGAGGGCGGAGAGGTAGTTGTTCTGGGCCAGCGCGTCGTGGACCTGGGAGGGCGAGATGCCGAGGGCCGCCATCTTGTCCGGCTTGAGCCACACGCGCATGGCGAAGGTCCGGTCACCCAGGATGTCCGCGCGTTGGACGCCGCTGATCGCGCTCAGGCGCGGCTGGACCACGCGGGTCAGGTAGTCCGTGATCTGGTTCTGGTCCAGCTCGTCGGAGGAGAAGCCGAGGTAGATGGCCGCGAACTGCGTATCCGCGGTCTCGAGCTCGATGACGGGCGCCTCCGCCTCCGGCGGGAGCTGGTTGCGCACCTGGGCCACCTTGGCCTGGATCTGGGTGAGGGCGGCGTTGGTGTCGTAGTTGAGCCGGAGGTGCACGGTGATCGTGCTGAGCCCCTGCGCGCTCGACGACTCCATGTAGTCGATGCCGTCCGCGCTGGCGATCACGCGCTCGAGGGGCGTGGTGATGAACCCGCGCACGAGGTCGGCGCTCGCTCCCACGTAGGCGGTGCCGACGCGGATCACCGCGATGTCGCTCTTGGGGTACTGACGCACGCTGAGCGAGCGGATGGCCTGGAGCCCGGCGATCAGGATGACGAGGTTGACCACCAGGGCCAGGACGGGACGTTTGACGAAGAGGTCGGTAAGTTTCATTTATTGACCCCCCACCCTATCCCTCCCCACGTAGGGGGAGGGAAACCTGGGGTTGGGCAATTCATCTCGGTTGGAGTCCATGTCGCGATAGCTCAATTTCAGTTGTCTTCCGGCTTGGGCGCCGTCTCGTTCGCGGGCTGGGTCTCGTTGCGCACGAGCACGGCGGCCCCCGTGCGCAGCTTGAACGCGCCCGAAGTCACGACTTCGTCGCCGACCTTGAGTCCGGAGACGATCGCGACCTGGTCGCCGCGCGCGCCGCCGAGCTTCACGAACTGCTGCTTCACGCCCTTGTAGTCCTTGCCTCCGGGGCCGTCGAGGTCGCCCACGACGAACACGGAGTCACCGTAGGGCGCGTAGCTGATGGCGGAGGCGGGCAGGGAGACGACGGTCTGCGTCGTGCCCACCGCGACTTCCGTCTTCACGAACGTCCCGGGCCGCAGGCGTCCGCCGGGGTTCGCCAGGGTCGCCTGCACTTCGATGTTGCGGGTCGCCTCGCTGACGACGGAGTCGATCGCGGTAATCCGCCCCGTCGCTCCGGCCAGTCCTTCCGAGGCGACACGGACCTCCGCGCCCACGCGCAGCTTCCCGAGATCCTGTTGGGGCACCGAGAAGTTCACGTAGACGGGGTCGATGGCCTGCAGGGCGACCACGGGGTCACCGCCGTTGAGGAACTGACCGAGGTTGACCTGACGGATGCCGAGGACGCCCGAGAAGGGCGCGCGGATCTGCTTGCGCTCGATGGTGGCTCGGATTTCTCCCACCTTCGCCACCGCCTGCTTGTGCTCGGCGCTGGTGCGGTCCAGCTCGGACTGCGCGATCACGCCCTGCCCCGCGAGGTCACGCGCGCGGTCCAGGTTGAGCTTCGCGAGGTCGCGCTGGGATTCGGCCGCCGCCAGCTGCGCCTCCTCCTGCTTCGTGTCCAGGCGGACGAGCACCGTCCCCGCGGCCACGGGCCGGCCGGACTCGAAGCTGATCGACTCGACGATGCCGGACAGGTCCGCGCTGACCGTCACCCCGCGCACGGCGGCGACGCTGCCGATCGCGCTCAGGGTGGCGGGCCACTCGTCCTGCCGGGCCACGGTCGTCGTCACCGCTTCCGGCGGCGGCTGGAAGGAGGCGGCCATGGCCATGCCCGCCTGGATCTGCCGGAACTTGACGGTTCCGATACCGCCCAGGAAGACGGCTACCGCCAACAGCATGATGATCATTCGCTTGGTCATAGAGCTCCCTGGATTTGGCAGGCGGTCAGGCAGCGCGTCCGCGCTTGCCGGCCGTATGTCGAGAAGGTTCGGCTTTGCATCGCACGGTCATAGACGATTCAGCCATGAACTATGATCCGCAAAAAAACGTCAACCGCAGTCCCGCAGGGACCGCAGCAGCTCGACGAGTGTCTTGCGCTGACGGTCAGGAAGAGGCGCGAACAGCTCCTTTTCGGCCGCCTGCAGTGCCCCCTGCGCGGCGGCGTGACGGGCGCGGCCCTCCGAGGTCAGCTCGGCGAGGATCGAGCGGCGATCCTTGGGGTCGTCAGCGCGGCGGACGAGCTTGTCCGCCTCCAGCCGGTCCACGAGCTGCGTGATGTTCGACCGCACGCACGCGCACTGCTCCGCGAGGAGGCGCAGGGGCAGGGGCTCCTTCGCCGCGATCAGCTTGGAAAGCACGCCGTACTTGGCGAGCGACAGTCCGAGCGGCTCGAGAGCGGCCTCCAGGCGCCCTTCAATCACGTGAAGGGTGACCGTCACCTCCGTGGCCAGGACACCGGGCCCGAGGTCGTTCATGACTGCATTGTACAGTGCCTGCGCCAGCCGTCAAGCCCCCGGAGCGCGAACGCGCGCGAGGGTCTCCTCCACGGGCGCGGGCTCGCCGAACAGGTACCCCTGGACGAGGCTGATGCCGATCCGCTTCAGCGTCTCCATGTCCGCGGGATCTTCGACGCCTTCCGCCACCACGCGCGCGCCGAACGGTCCGGCAAGCTGCTCGATGGAGGCGAGGACCGCGCGGCGATGGAAGTCCCGATGGCAGCCGGCCACGAAATACCGGTCCACCTTCAGGTAGTCGGGCCGGCACTCGCAGATCATCATGTAGTTCGAGTGGCCGAGCCCGACGTCGTCGAGCGCGATGCGCGCGCCGAGGCGGCGCAGGCCCGCGAGGGCCCCGCGGAAGCTCACCACGTCCCACGGGGGGGCGTGCTCGACGATCTCCACCACCAGGCGCACCGGCGAGATGCCGCGCGCGTGCAGCGATGACCCGAGGAAATCGATGAAGCCCGGGTCCATGGCCAGGCTGGAGGCATGGACGTTGATCCCGATCCGCACGTCGGCGGGCACCCTGAGGGACGCGTCGAGGATCGCTTCCACGCACGTGCGATCCACGAGCGCCTCCTTGTTCTTCTTGCGCGCGTATTCGAACAGGATCGTCGGCGTCTCCGCGATGGTGCCGCGCGGCCCGCGGATCAGCGCCTCCAGGTAGTGGGGCTGGAACGGACACGCGCCCAGCATGTCGAGGACCGGCTGGAAGTGCACGGAGAGGCTGCCGCGCTCCAGGATCCGGTCGATGAGGAAACGTTCACCCATGGGACACCTGTACGACTTCCGTCCACACCGCTTGCAACTCCAAACTCTCCGGCCACGACGCGCTCGGGCGCGGGACCGCTTGGCAGCGACTTGCTGCCGGTTATTCGATCGGCCCTGAGGATCGCGCCCGTCACCCGAAGGTCCCGGACCGCAGCCTCGGCCGGTTAGCGCGCTGCCGTCCGAAAGGGATGCTCGAGGCTCAAATAGAAGAAGAGGGCATCGCGGCCCCGGCTGGGGCCGACGCCGAGGGCGAGCGCCGCTCCGGGCACGACCTGCAGGCCGCTCCGAAAGTCGTGGGCCCAGCGGAACCCCGGGCTCACCACGAAGCCGTCGCTGGAGACCGTCCGTCGTTCTCCCGTCACCGACCCCGTCCTCGTCCACAGCGCTTCGACGAGCACGTTGAAGCGCGGGCGCGCCAGCCACACGACGCTCTGCCCGATGCCGAACGCGTTCGTGGCCGCGCGATCGCCGGCGGCGTCGCGCGCCGCGAACGTGTGCGTCATGAGAACGTTCCAATGAGTGACCACGTGCGAGCCCACCGTCCGGCTCACCGGAAGGCCGAGCTGAACCGCGACGCCGCCCGACCCGAGGTTGTCGGCCACACGTCCGGTCGGCACCAGCATGCTCAGCCGTGGCGAGACGGCCAGACCGGTCTGGCCGTTGCCGACGGCCTGGTAGCGGTAGTTCAGCGCGACGTCGCCGAGCCCCGTGCGCGCGGCCGCCTGCGCGTGGAGCTCCTGGACGGGAAGCGTGAAGCTCAGCTGGTGTCGCTCGTCCGGGACCGGCCACTCCTGGGTGAACGTATAGGCCCAGTCCCCGCTGCCCTGCGCGCGCGAGAAAGTGCTGATGTGCTGCACCACCCCGCGCTCCTGGTTGTAGGCCTCTTCGATGAGGAAGCTGTTGTCCTGGATGGGCGCCTGCGCGCGCGCGGTGGCCGCCCCCGCCAGGAGGGCAAGGGTCAGCAGGGCCGTGGTGGCCGAGCCGTTCGCCGGCCGCCGACGCGCCACATCGGGCAGGTAGAGAGAGACGCGCGCGTCCTCTTCCGCAGGCGCGGCCACCACCACCGGCCGCGGGGTCCGGGGCTTCGACACGCCCGGGCCGTCGACCTGGAAGAAGGCGACGAGATGGTCGAGAGCCTGCGCCTGCGCCGCCATCTCCTCCGCCGTGGACGCGAGCTCCTCCGCCGCCGACGCGTTGCGCTGGGTGACCTCGTCGACGCGCGCCATCGCCTTGTTGACCTGGCTCACTCCCGAGGACTGCTCGGCGGAGGCCGCCGCCACCTCCTGCACGAGGTCCGCGGTCTTGCGGATCGAAGGCACCAGGGCGCCCAGCAGCTGGCCGGACCGCTCGGCCAGCGACATGCTCGACGAGGCCAGCGAGCCGATGTCCTTGGCCGCGGCCTGGCTCTTCTCCGCCAGCTTGCGCACTTCCGTGGCGACCACGGCGAAGCCGCGGCCGTGCTCGCCCGCGCGCGCGGCCTCGATGGCGGCGTTGAGGGCGAGGAGGTTCGTCTGGTAGGCGATCTCCTCGATGATCGAGATCTTCTCGGCGATGGCGCGCATGGCGTCGATGGTCTCGGCCACGGCCTGGCCGCCTTCGGCGGCGTCGCGCGCGCCCTGCACCGCCATCTGCTCGGTCTGCTTGCTGCTGGCGGCGCTCTGGGTGATGGACGCGCTCATCTGCTCGAGGCTCGACGTCGTCTCCTGCACGGACGCGGCCTGCTCGCTCGTGCCCTGGGAGAGGGTCTGCGACGAGGCCGAGACCTGGTTTGAGGCGCCGCTGAGCGCGTTCGCCCCCGCGCGCACCTCTCCGATCACCTGGGCCAGCCTCGCCAGCATCGACACGAAGGCCTGGCCGAAGCCGTCATCGTCCGAGCGGGGCGTCACGCGCACGCGTAGATCGCCCGCGGCCAGGCTCGTGGCCACGGACGACATCTCCTGCAGGTACCGGTAGGTCCCGTTGATGGACCGGCTCAGATCGCCCAGCTCGTCCGTACGGTCGTCGAACTCGAGCACGTCCGAGAGGTCGCCCCGGGCCGCGCGCGTCATGGAAGCGGCCATGCGCACGATCGGCCGCGCCAGCGAGCGCGCGAGGAAGAACGACAATGCGAGCCCGAGGGCCGTCACCCCGACCACGAGCACCCACGTCGTCGCACGCGCGACGGCATAGGAGTTCTCGGCCGACGAGAGCGCGGCCTCCTTGAGGCGGATCGTCTCCTTCTCGATGTCGCCGATGATGCCTTCCTGCTTCTGACGGAGGGGCAGGTATTCGGCGGCGTAGCGGGCCTTCGCTCCTTCCGCGTCACCCGCGGCGATCTGGGCCAGGAGCTCGTCTTCGATGCGGTTCAAGGTCCGGGAGTCCATGTCGGCCGCCGTCTGGAGGAGACCGAGGATCTCCCCCTGGGGGGCCAGCTTCCGGATCTCCTCCACCACCGCCTCGAAGTGCTCGTCCGCCTGCTTCTTGCGCGTCCGCTCCGCCGTGCTCGCGGGGTTGATGAGGAAGCCGCGCATGGCGTCGCTCATGGCGAGCATGTCGAAGCGCATCTCCAGCGCCTTGTGCTCCACGGTGTCCGACACGGTGACGACGCGCTTGAGCTCGTCGATGGTGCCGGAGAGGATGGCCAGGATCGCGACGGACGCCACCGACCCGATGGTCACGAGGGCGAGGAATCCGATCGTCAGCCGGGCCCGCACGGTCGCCTTCATGGCGGCACTCTCCTTGGCGGGCGGTCCGCCCGCACAGGGTGCCGGGGAGGCAAGAGCGGTGCCGCCTTCGCGCCGGGGCCACGTGCCCGCGGCGTCAACGACTTGCGATATCGGTGTCCGCGCGGTGCCGTCCGGGGATCAGGAACGGAGTCCGGATCCCTGGAAGGGCTGCGGGCGCGGCCGGGACAGGCCTTCAGCATGGCGAAGCACCCGCGCCGCCATGTGATCCAGCGGCACGACGTGGTCGGCGGCCCCGCGCTCGATGGCGGCGCGCGGCATGCCGAACACGACACAGGAGTCCTCGTCCTGGGCGAGAGTCACCGCCCCCGCCTGCTTCATCTCGAGCAGGCCGGCCGCTCCGTCGTCGCCCATGCCGGTCAGGATGGCGCCCACCGCGTTGCGGCCCGCGGCTGCCGCCACCGAGCGCAGGAGCACGTCGACGCTCGGGCGGTGGCGCGAGACGAGCGGCCCGTCGCTGAGCTCGACCACGTAGTGCGCGCCGCTCCGCCGCAGCATCATGTGCCGCTGGCCGGGGGCGATGAGCGCGCGGCCGTCGAGCACGCGGTCCCCGTCCGCCGCCTCCTTCACTTCGATGCGGCACGTGCGGTCGAGCCGGTCCGCGAACGCGCGCGTGAACCCTTCCGGCATGTGCTGCACGACGAGAAGGCCCGGCGCATCCGCCGGCATCGCTTCCAGGATCGTGCGCAGGGCTTCCGTGCCCCCCGTGGACGCGCCGAGGGCGATTACCTTGTCCGTGGTCGTGGCCAGGGGAGGGCGCGGACGCAGGCGCGCCGGGGGCGGCTCTCCGCCCGCGCGAAGCCGGCGGGCGGGACGCCGGACGCGGGCCTTCGACGCCGCCACCACGGTGTCCCGGAGCAGGATCGCGGAGTCCTGCAGGAATCCCTTCACCCCGAGGCGCGGCTTCTCGATCACGGCCACCGCTCCGGATTCGATCGCGCGCAGCGCGGCCTCCGTCCCCCGCGCGGCCAGCCCCGAGCACACGACCACGGGTATGGGGTCGCGTGCCATCACCGTCTGCAGGAAGGACAGCCCGTCCATGCCCGGCATCTCGAGGTCGAGGACGATGACGTCGGGGCGGAACGACTGCATCTTGTCCAGGGCGATCAGGGGGTCGGCGGCCACCGTCACCGTGATCGACCGCTCGCGGGCCAGGATGACGGTCAGGACCTGGCGCACCACCGCGGAGTCGTCGACGACGAGGACGTGGATGTGCGAGGACTCACTCATCGCCTTGGTCCGCGCTCGCGCGGCGGATGCGGCGCCGCTCGCGGCGGCGGGCCCGGCCTCCGAGGGGCGCCCCCAGGCGGCGCTCGATGGCGTGGGCGAGATCCCGGCTCGCCTCCTCGATGTCCCGTCGCGCCGCCGTCAGCACCGCCTCGAGCGACGTCGCGTCCAGGCCCGCCCGGCGCGCCGTGGCACGGGCGAGGGCGAAGGTCGCCGTCGGCACCTCCACGAAGGGGAGGCGAGCGGTGGCGAGGGCGCTCACGCGAGGCGCGGCTCCGCGTGCGCGTAGACGGTGGGTCCCACGCTGCGCGTGGGAGCGTTGAGCCCGGTTACCGTCTCCGCATGGCCGAGGAAGAGATATCCGTGCGGGTCGAGGCGTTCGAGGAGGCGGCTCAGCACGCGCGCCTTGGAGGGGGCGTCGAAATAGATCAGCACGTTGCGGCACAAGACCAGATCGAAGCGCCCCGCGAACGTGAAGGGCTCCGCATTGAGGTTCACGCGCAGGAAACGCACGCGCGAGCGGAGGATGGATCCCGCCTTCATGCGGCCGTCCTCCGGCCCCGTCCCCCGCAGCATGAACGCCTTCAGGTAGGCGCCCGGGATCTCCTTCGCCTTGTCGATGGGCCACACCGCGGCCTGGGCGCGCTCCAGCACCCGCGTCGAGAGGTCCGTGGCCACGATGTCGATCTCCCAGCCCGACCCGGGCGGGAAGGCGGCCAGGAAGGCCATGGCTACCGAATATGGCTCCTCCCCCGTCGAGCAACCCGCGCTCCACACGCGCACGCGGCGGCTCATGCGGCCGGACTCCGCGCGCTCCCGCCACTCGGGAAACACGACGCTCTCCAGGAACTCGAACTGCCGCGGCTCGCGGAAGAAGTGGGTCTCGTTCGTGCAGATGCAGTCCAGCATGTGCACGCGCTCCCCGGGATCGCTCTCCACGAGGCGGTAGTAGTCGGCGAAGTCCAGGCCCAGGTCGCGCAGGCGCCGGGCCAGGCGGCCTTCGACCAGGACCTTCTTGGCTTCGGAGAGGTGGATTCCCGCCTCGCGGTGGATCAGGGCCTGGAAGAGCCGGAACTCCCGCGCGGTCAGGACACGTGCGGCGCTGGGCGTGGAACGCGCGGCCGGCAACTGTCCGGCCGCGAGGATCGCGCTGCTCACGACGCCGGGGCCGTGGCCGCGGGCGAGAGCTCCATCGCACTGCGGCCACCAACAGACTCAGTGGCTGCGCTGCGGCCACCAACAGGCTGAGTGGCTGCCTCCACGTCATCGGTCGAGAGCAGGCGGTCGATGTCCAAGAGCAGCACGAACCTCTTCCCCGCCCGTCCCATCCCGAGCAGGCATTCGACGCGGATGCGCGTCCCGAACGGCGGCGGCGGCTCGATCTCGGTCGCGGGCAGGTCGAGCACCTGGCTGACGGAGTCCGCGAGCAGGCCCATCACCGTCCGCTCGCCGTCGAGCACGATCTCCACCACCACCACGCAGCTTCTCTTGGTCACGACGCTCTCGGGCAGGCCGAGCTTGACCGCGAGGTCCACCACCGGCACCACGCTGCCGCGGAGGTTGATCACGCCGCGGATGCTCGGAGGGGTGGTGGGCACCTTGGTCACGGTGTCGTACTCGAGGATCTCCCTCACGCGGAGGATGCCGATCGCGTATTCCTCCCCGCCGATGTGGAACCCGAGGTACTGCGATTGCTCGCTGGGGGCCGATTGAGTGGCCATCGTCGCCTCCTAGAACGCCTTGAAGTCGCGGTCGTGCTGGCCCGCGGGGTGGAAGGCGAGGGCGGCCACCGAGGTGGCGCCCCGCCCGGAGCCGTTGGTCCGCACCGCCGGCGCGTGGGCGGGCTGGGGCACGGAGGTGTGGACCGGCCGCCCGACCCCTTCGTGCGCGGTGAGGCGGAAGTGCGAGACGAGCTGCTGCAGGGCCTCGGCCTGGGCCGCCATCTCCTCCGCCGTGGACGCGAGCTCCTCCGCCGCGGAGGCGTTGCGCTGCGTCACCTGGTCCACCTGGCTCATCGCACGGTTGATCTGGGCCACCCCCGAGGACTGCTCGGCCGACGCCGCCGAGACTTCCTGGACGAGGTCCGCCGTCTTGCGTATGCGCGGCACCAGCTCGTCGAGGAGCTGGCCCGACCGCTCGGCCACGCCGACGCTGGAGGCGGCCAGGCCGCTGATCTCCCTGGCCGCGGACTGGCTCCGCTCCGCGAGCTTCCGCACTTCCGTGGCCACCACGGCGAAGCCGCGGCCGTGCTCGCCGGCGCGCGCGGCCTCGATGGCCGCGTTGAGGGCGAGGAGGTTCGTCTGGTAGGCGATCTCCTCGATGATCGACACCTTCTCCGCGATGTTCCTCATGGCCACCACCGTCTGCTTCACGGTGCGCCCGCTCTCCTCCGCTTCCTTCGAGCCGCTCACCGCGAGCTGCTCCGTCTGCCGGCTGTTCTCCGCGTTCTGCCGGATGGAGGCGGACATCTGCTCCAGGCTGGAGGTCGTCTCCTCTACGGAGGCGGCCTGCTCGCTCGTGCCCTGGGAGAGGGCCTGCGAGGTGGAGGAGACCTGGGACGACGCGGACGAGAGGCCGGCCGCTCCGGAGCGGATCTCCGACATGGTCGCGGTCAGCCGGCCGACCATGTCCGCGAGGGCGTTGCCGAGCGCGTCCTTCTCCGATTGCGGAGCCACCTTCACCGTCAGGTCCCCTCCCGCGATGGCCGTCGCCGCCGCCACCATCTTGCGCAGGGAGGCCACCATGACCTGCATGGCCCGCAGGAGTTGCGCCGTCTCGTCCGCGCCCTTCGCGTCGATGCGGGCCTCGAGGTCGCCTTGCGCGACCTGCTCCGCCACCGTCACCGCCGCCGCCAGCGGGGTCGTGATGCTGCGCGTGATCACGACGCCGGCCACCGCGGTCAGGGCCAGGGCCGCGGCCATGACCGTGAACATGATGGCGAGCGTGCGCCTGACGTTCGCCGCCACCAGCACGTCCAGGGTCTGCATGGCGTTTCCATGTTTCATGGCGAATTCGATGGCGGTGGACTCCAGGCGCCGGACCTCGTCCTTGACGGGGTCGATGGCGGCGTTGGCGTCCTGGGGAGTCTTCACCGTGCCCTCGCGCATCGCGGCCAGGACCTTGTGGAACCCCTCCTCGTAGGCGGCGGCGTCCGCACGCATGGACTTCACCGTCTCGCGGTCGCCGTCGTTCTGGACGAGCTTCTCGAGGGCGCCGAGGCTGTCGTCGAGGATCTGCTTCTGCTCCGTCCACTTGTCGAGGTACTCCGCTTCCCTCTCCGCGTTGCCGATGTTGAGGAAGCCGTCCTTCTCGAAGCGCCGGAGGGCGAGCGTGCTCGAGCGCGCCTGCTGCGAATGCGCCACGAGCGGATAGGCCACCTTGAGGACCTCGCGCGCCATCGAATCCATGCGGGCCAGGCCCCAGTAGGCGGCCGCACACACGGCCCCCGTGAGCAGCAGCACCGACCCGAAGGCCAGGCCCAGCCGCCGTCCGATCTTGACGTCCTTCAACATCGAAGTTCTCCTCGCCTTTCGGGCATCAACACAAAATCGCTTCGGTTTCCGCGACGCGGGCCACCTCGCCGCGCGTCTCACCCGCCCCGGCCAGCGCGCGAGCCAGGAGTGCGGGCACGTCGAGGATGAGTGCGACCCGCCCGCTGCCGAGGATCGCGGAGCCCGCGATGCCGGGCAGGCGCCGGAAGAGCCGCCCCAGCGGCTTGATGACGGTCTGTGTCTCGCCGTGCAGGTCGTCCACCACCAGCCCCGCCTGGGCGCCGTCGTCCCGCCTCACGACCACGACGTGCTCCCGCCGCGCCGAGCCCGCGACGCCGAAGAGCTTGCGCAGACGCACGTAGGGCAGCGCCCCGCCCCGCAGGCTGATGATCCCGCGCCCGTCCCCGTCCTCCGCCGCTTCCGCGGGCAGCTCGAGGCACTCCGCCACCGCCTCCAGCGGGATCACGTAGGTCTCGTCCCCCACCGCGACGCCGAAGCCCTCGATGATGGCCAGGGTGAGGGGCAGGCGAACGATGATCGTCGTGCCCTCTCCGGCGCGGCTGCGGATACCGACCGACCCTCGCAGGGCCTGGATGTTGCGTCGCACGACGTCGAGTCCGACGCCCCGGCCGGAGACCTCCGTCACGGCCTCCGCGGTCGAGAAGCCCGGCTCGAAGACGAGCCGCTGGATCTCGCCCGCGTCCAGCCGGGCCGTGTCCAGCCCGCGGCGCCGCGCCCGGTCCAGGATGCGCTCGCGGTCCAGGCCGGCTCCGTCGTCGGCGATCTCGAGCACGATGGTCCCCGAGTCGTGGCGCGCGCGAAGCGCGACCGTGCCGCAGGGATCCTTGCCCTGCCGGCGCCGCGTCTCCGGGAGCTCGATGCCGTGGTCGACGGCGTTGCGGACCATGTGCGTGAGGGGATCGCGGACGTGTTCGATCACGCTGGTGTCGACCTCCACGTCTTCGCCCTCGATCAGGAGGCGTGCCTGCTTGCCCTGGGCGGCCGCGAGGTCGCGCACCGTGCGGACGTGCTGGCGCAGGGTGGCGCGCAGCGGCACGAGACGCGCCTCCATGACGCGCTCCTGGAGGTCCTGGCACAGGCGGTCCACTTCGCCCTGCGCCTCCAGGAGCTCCGTGTCCCCGCCGATCTCCTCGAGCATCCGGCGCAGGCGGTTGCGCGCGATCGCGATCTCGCCCGTGAGGTCGAGCATGCGATCGAGCTTGCCGAGGTCGACGCGCAGCCCGCGCGGGCCGGACGCGCGCTCCGGGGCCGGCGCCGGGTCCGCCGGAGCTTCCGGCGTCGGCGCGGGCGTCGGAGCCGCCGCGCCCGCCGCCGTGGCGTGCAGCGCGAGCCGGTCCAGGAGCCGCTCCTGTCCGGCCGTCAAGCCTTCGGCGCCGCCCACGGCCGCCGGCACCATCTCGCGCAGCGCGTCCACCGACCGCAGGAGCACGGCGACGAGGTCCGGGGTCACGGCCACGCTGCGCTCCCTCAGGCGCTCGAGGAGGTCCTCGAGCGTGTGGCAGAACCGCACGGGGCCGTCGTAGCCGAGGGAGGCGCTGTTGCCTTTCAGGGTGTGGGCGAGCCGGAACACGGTGCCCAGGAGCTCCGGGTCCTCTCCGCGCACCTCCAGGGCGATGAGGACCTCCTCCATCACGGCCAGGCCTTCCTCCGCTTCGGCCAGGAAGGTCTGGACGATGGCGTCGCGCTCCAGCTCGAAGTCCGTCACCCCGTCATCTCGATGGTGCGCACCCAGGCCCCGCCGGTACGGACGTGGAAGACGAGCTTGCGCCCGAGGTCTCCGCCGACGTCTTCGCCGACCACGGGGATGGACGCGGCCCCCAGCTGCTCGCGCGCCATCTCCACGTTGCGTGCGCCCAGCGACCATTCGTCGGCACGGAAGGCCTCGAGCACGCAGGCTCCGCCGAAGACCTTCGCGGACATCCGGGAGCGGTGGGCCCCGAGCTCCAGCAGGCGGCCGATGAGGAGCGCCACCGCGCTGTCGCCGAAGCGCGGCGAAGCCGGACGCCCGGAGGGCAGGAGGAAATGGTTCATCCCGCCGACTTCGGCCTGGGGGTCCCAGATGCAGACGGCGACGCACGAACCGAGGATGGTGGTCACCTGCACGTCTTCCGCCGAGGCGAAGAGGCGTCCGGGGGCGAGGTACGCGCGCGCAATGGGGGCCGCGCTTCCGGATCCGTCCGCCGCGGACAGATGGTGCACGGCGGGCGCGGTCTGGACGAGCGCGCTCACCAGCGGCGCTCGATTTCGAGAGCCACCTTGGCGTGCAGACCCGTGCAGTAGAGGGCGAACGCGGCCTGGGTGGCCAGGAGGTCGAACAGCTCGCGGTCGAGATCCTCGATGCCGCCCTTCTGGGGGAGCAGCCCGAAGATCGCGATCACGCCGGTGACGGTGTCGTCGAGCTTGAGGGGGATGCACGCGGTGAGGCGGCTCTCGAGCCCGGTGGCACCGGAGGCCTGGGACGGATCGACGACCAGGATCTCGCCCGTGCGCGCGGTCAGGCCGATGAGGCCGTTCCCCAGGGGAATGGAGTGACACTGGTCGCGGTCGACACCGAAGGCGTCGACGAGCTCGAGGGTCTTCGTGTCGGAGTCGATCTCGAAGAGGGCGGCCTCTTCCGATCCCACGAGGTTCGCGATGATCTCCCGGATGGCGGCGATGACTTCGCTTCGATCGAGAGTGCCGTGCAGCCGGTAGCTCGCGACGTAGAGGTTGGCCAGGTTCGAGTTCTGCTGCTCGACCGCGGCGTAGCGCGAGGAATAGGCCTGGGTCTCCGCCTTGATCCCCTCCATCTGGGCGCGCAGGGCGTCGTTGGCGCGCACCATCGTCTCGATCTCGCGGGCCTGGGCGGCCAGGGCCGCCTTCTCGGACTCGAGGGCCGCCACCTGCACGCGCAGGCGCTCGACCTCGCCGATGAGGCCCTGGGCGAAGCTCTGGGTGTCCTCCTGGACCTTGCGGACGTAGGCGCCGTGATCGGGGCGCGCCGGCCTCGTCTCCTTCATCGTGCCCCCATGTGGTCGCGGACCTTGGTGAGGAGCTCCTGCGCGTTGATCGGCTTGGTCACGTAGTCGTTGCAGCCGCTCTGGAAGCCGGCCTCGACGTTTTCTCCCTCGCCGCGGGTGGTGACGAGGATGACCGGGATCGCCTTGGTGTCCTCGCGCCGCTTCAGCTCGCGGCAGGCCTCGAAGCCGGTCTTGCGCGGCATGATGACGTCCATGAGGATCAGGTCCGGACGCTCGGACGCCGCCATCTCGAGCGCCTGCTCGCCGTCGCTGGCCGTGACCAGCTCGTAGCGCTCCTTGCGCAGGATCGTCGTCACCATGAAGAGCGCGGTGCGCGAGTCGTCGACGACCAGGATCTTCTTCTTGTCCATTCGTTCATCACTCCATTGCTCAGCCACGGCGGCCCTCCATGACGGTGAGGGCGAGGTGCGCGAGATCGGGCAGGGACTGCGGCTTGCGCAGGACGGCGGCCGCGCCCAGCGCGCGCGCCTCCGCTTCCATGTCCGTGGACATGTACGCGCTGAGCACGATGACGCTCGTGCGGTGGTCGCGGCGGCGGATCTCGCGCAGCAGCTCCAGGCCGCCGGTGCCGCCGAAGCGCGTGACGCGCACGTCGAGGATGGCGAGGTCGTAGTGCCGGTGGCTGATGAGGGCCTCACCCTCTTCCGCCTCGCGCGCGAGGTCGACCGTCCAGCCCAGGCTGCGGAAGTACTTCGCGGTGGGCAGGAGGATGGCCTCCTCGTCGTCGAGGAGGAGGAGCTGCCGCATGTGCGCGGGGGAGGGCGTGGGGGACGGCCGCTCCATCGACAGGGAACGGGTCGAACGCGCGCCGCGCGCTTCCCACCCGGCCCGCACCGCCTCGGTGAACCGCCTGAACATCAGCACCTCGCTCGCGAGCGATTCGTGCCCGCGTCGTGCAGACCAGAGCAAACGGACTGCCATGCGGGCCCATCGGGGCTAAGTGGCGGCGGCCTTTCGAGTTCGTGGGTGGGGAGAACTCGGCGCGAGCCGGCGGCGCGTCCGGCTTTCGAGAAGCGCCGTCCGGGAATCCGGAGGCGCGGCGGAGAGTTAGCTCTCCGTCCCCTTGGCCGCGACGATGCCGTGCTTCTTGATCCGCTCGTAGAGGGCGCTGCGCGAGAGGCCCAGCACTTCGGCCGCCGAGGCCACGGCTCCGCGCTCCTCGCGCAGCACGGCTTCGATGTGGCGGCGCTCCGCCTCGGCGAGGGTGATGCGGCCGCTGGCCGCGGGGGGGACGGGACTCGTCGAGGAGCCGACGTCGGCGACGTCCGCCGGACCGAGCGTCGAGTGATCGCTGAGGAGCAGGGCCCGCTCCAGGACGTTGCGAAGCTGGCGCACGTTGCCCGGCCACGCGCGCGAGAGCAGCTCCTGCTCGGCCGCGCCGGAGAGCCGTACGCCCGGGCGCCCCATCTCCGCGGAGATGCGCTCCACGAGGCGCCGGGCCAGCAGGATGACGTCGCCCCCCCGCTCCCGCAGGGGCGGCACCACCAGGGGAATGGTGTTGAGCCGGTAGTAGAGGTCCTCGCGGAACTTCTCCTCCTGGACGAGGCGCCCGAGGTCGCGGTGCGTCGCGGCCAGGAGGCGCACGTCCACCTGGCGGTCGCGGACGTCGCCGAGCCGCCGGTAGCGCAGGTCCTCCACGACCTTCAGGAGCTTGGCCTGGACCTGGAGATCGACGTCCCCGATCTCGTCCAGGAACATCGTGCCCCGATGCGCGATCTCCAGCAGGCCCTGCTTGGCCGCCACCGCGCCCGTGAACGCGCCCTTCTCGTGACCGAAGAGCTCGGTCTCCAGGAGGTCGCGCGAGAGGCCGGCGCAGTTGAGGTCGACGAAGGCCTCTTCGGCGCGCGGGCCGTTCTGGTGGAGCCAGCGCGCGAGCACGCCCTTCCCCGTCCCCGTCTCCCCGCAGATCAGCACGGGCACGGTGGAGGCCACGATGCGCCCCGCGTCCCCGGCCAGCTTGCGGATGACCGCGCTCTCCCCGAAGAAGGGGTCGACGGTCTGGCGCGCCTGCACGGACTTGCCGGCCAGGGAGACCTGCCGCATGCGGCGGTTCTCCAGCGCGCGCTCGATCACGACGAGCAGCGCCGGCAGCTCGACCGGCTTCGTGAAGAACTGCTCCGCGCCCTCCTTGATGGCCTTGACCGCGAGGTCGATGCTCCCGTGGCCGGTGAGGAGGACGACGGGCACGCTGGCGTCCTGGCCCTTCACGCTGCGCAGGACGTCGAGGCCGTCGCCGTCGGGGAGCGAGAAGTCCACGACCGCCGCGTCCACGGACTCCTGGCCCAGGAGCGCGCGCAGGGAGGCCACACTGTCCGCCTCCAGCACCGCATAGCCCTTGCCGAGCAGGAACCGCCGCAGGGGCAGGCGGACGTCGGCTTCGTCGTCGACGATGACGACCTTACGGTCAGGCAAGCGCGCTCCTCTCCACTTCGCCGTTGACGGGCAGGACGAGCGTGAAGCGCGCCCCGCCTTGCGGACGGTTCTCGACGCCGACGGTCCCGCCGTGCGCTTCCGCGACCCGCTGCACGATGGGAAGCCCGAGACCGGTGCCGCCCTTGCGGCGGCTGAAGAACGGCTCGAACACGCGGTCGAGGTCCGAGGGGGGAACGCCCGGACCTTCGTCTTCGACGGTGCAGCGGGCGCGCCGCACCCCGGCCTCCTCGCTGAGGGACGCGCCCACGCTGACCACCGAGCCCGCCGGCGCGTGCTGGATGGCGTTGGCGAGCAGGTTCTCCACCGCCTGCTCCAGGCGCGCGGCCTCGATCTCCAGGAGCGGCATGTCCGCGGGAACGCCCTCCTCCACCCGGACCTGCCGCTCGCGCGCGAGCCCCGCGCAGGAGCGCACGGAGCGACGCACCACGTCGGCCAGGCGCGTCGGCGTCCGCCGCAGGAGCGAAGGCTTGCCGTAGTCGAGCAGGTCGCGCATGAGCTGGGTGAGGCGCACGACCTGGGAGCGGAGGAGCGCGGAGTACTCCGCGAACTCGGGCCGCTGGCCGAATTCGTTCTCGAGGGCGTCGACGGTGGCGGAGATGCTGAAGAGGGGGTTGCGCACCTCGTGGGCCACGCCCGCCACCAACGAGCCCATCGCCTCCAGCGTCCGCGCCCGGCGGAGCTGGGCCTGCATGGTCGTGTATTCGGTCACGTCGCGGAAGGTGAGGACGCACCACGGGGGCTCACCCGCGGCCCGGAACCACGGGCTGCCCAGCAGGTAGAAGGAGCGGGCGGTCGAGCCGTCGCGCGTCTCGTCGACCACCGACGTGCCGCGCGCGGCGACCCGCTCGTGGATGTCGAGGAGCGTGCGCCACGGCTCGCCCGTCGCGATCTCCTGGAGGTGGCGTCCGACGGTGCCCTTGAACCCGCAGCCGCGAGCCAGCTCCAGGGCGCGGCGGTTCAGGCGCACGATGCGGCCCTCGGGGTCGGCGAGCACGATGCCGAGGTCGAGGGCGTCGAAGGTCTGCCGCCACTGCTCCGCCGCGTTCCGGAGGTCGTTCTCGAGGTGGCGCTGCCGCTCCTCCGCTTCCACGCGCTCGGATACGTCGCGGATCGCGCTGACGCGGACAGTGCGCCCGTCGTACGGGAGGGAGCGGGCGCGGATCTCGACCGGTATGAGGGAGCCGTCGGCCCGCCGCGCCCGGTGCTGGTAGGGCTCCTCGGACCCGCTGGAGAGATGCGAACGGACCAGCTCGCGGTCGGCGGGGGCCACGAACTCCTCGACGCGCCGGCCCATGAGGTCGGTGATCTCACAGCCGAGGATCTTGGCCATCTGGTCGTTGGCGTCGACGAACTGCCCGGCCTCCGTGATCGCGATCCCCTCGAAGGCGGCCGCGGCCAGGCGCCGGAAGCGCTCCTTGCTCTCGTGCAGGGCCCCGTCCGCGCGCTCCCGCTCGATGGCGGCTCCGAAGACCGCCGCCGCGGCCTTGAGCGATTCGATTTCGGACGCCGCCCACTTCCGCTGCCGCCGCGTCTCCCCGAAACCGAGAGCGCCCCAATACGTCCCGTTCGCAAAGATGGGGACGGCGGCGAAGGCGCGTGAGCCCAGGCGGCCGGGAACGGACTGCGCGCCTTCCGGAAGACGGCTGACGTCGACCACGATCGGCCGGCCCGCGCTGAGCTCCGCTTCGAGCCGCTCGAGACCCGCCCGCCGCGACGAGATGCCGCCGCGCAGGCGAGGGTCGTCCACCGAGATCTCCTGTCCGCGCACGGCCCAGGTGACCCGGAAGAGGAGGCGGCGCGATCCGTCCGCCTCTTCGATGCTCTCGACGACCCATACCCGCGCCGCGTCCGCCGCACGCCCAAGGCGCGCCAGCACGGCCTCCGCGTGGAAATGCCAGGATCCCGGCTCGAGCAGGCGGGCGGCCCCGAAAGCCACCGCCTCCAGGAACTGGTCCCGCCGCTCCTTCTCGGACTCCAGGCGCTTGCGCTCGGTGACGTCGTGCAGCGTGATCCAGTAGCCGTGCAGGCGGCCGCCCGACACCTGGCCGAGGGCATTCACCGCCATCCAGCGCGTGGACCCGTCCTCCAGGTCGTGGGACACGTCGGCATGGGCCAGGCGATAGCCGGAGGCGACGAAGCGCGACACGGCCTCGCGCCGCTCCGCTTCGGGAATCACCTCCGCCACCGTCCGTCCGGCCATCTGCGGCACCGAGCGGTCGTACAGACGCGCGTAGGCCTCGTTGCACTCCACGATGCGTGCGTGCCGGAGGATGTGCTCGGCCTGATCGGCGGGGGGCAGGCTGACCCTCAGCGGAGGCTGGAGCTCGAACCGCGCAATCGCCTCCGTGCTCAGCTCGAGCAGCGTCCGGTACAGGTCGTCGCCGGCGGGGACGGGCTCTGGCCGCATCTCGGACCTGTGCCTTCGCGCCGGCCGCGAGGAACGGCCGGCCACCAATTTCGAGGCGGTAGTGTACGCCCGAGGCACCGTTAGCGCGGCGAATGTTCGCGGAGGCAGTCCCCGCAGATGCCGTGGGTCAGCTCCGCGCCGCTGCGGCGGCGGATGTAGATCTCGGGCTCGTGCCAGCCGCCCTCGTCCTGAAAGCGCCGGCACCAGGCGCAGGATCGGATCAGGGGACGGCCGGAGCACGCGGTCGCCGTCCGCCCCGCGTCGCGCAGTGCGTCGAGCGCGCCCACGGCATCACGCAGGGTGCGCACGGCGGGCAGCGCGCTCACGCTCGTCCAGCGGATGACGCCGGCCGGATCGGCGACGAAGGTCGCGCGTACCGGGGGCCGGCCCGCGGCCAGATCGAGGCCGAGCCGCCCCGCGAGCTCCCCCGCCACGTCGAAGAGGACGGGAAACGGGAGGTCGCTCGTGAAGCGGCGCTGCGAGGGCCGTCCGCGCCGATCGGGGTCGATGGCGGCGCAGGCGAGCAGGAACTGCGTGTCGCGCTCACCGAAAGCGGGGCTCAGCCGCACCAGCTCCGCCGCATCTTCCGGCGATTCCAGGCACGTCTGCCGGGGCCAATACAGCAGGGCGACCCAGCGTCCGCGCACCCACGCGCTGTCGAACTCCCACGCGTTCCCGACCGTCGCGGCCAGGGCGGGCAGCCGGAACTCCGGGATGCCGTCGCCCACCGTCAGCACGCGCTCGCTCCGTTCCCGCGAGTCATATTGCACGGCGGCACCGCGGGCGCGCATGGCGGCCTACTGGACCGCGAGGGCGCGCACGGAGTCGGGCAGGATCGCCTCCGCGGAGACGTAGCCGACGCCGCCCGTGCGGCTGGAGACGAAAGCGATCACGTCTTCGTCCGTCGAGCGGGCCATGGGGGGAATGCGCCCGGACGCGATCGAGCGCGTCCAGTGCTGGCGAACGCTCAGGATCGACATGTTCAGCACGGCCTGCGAGAACGCGGCGCGTACGGGCGACGTCGTGGACAGGTCGACGGCGGCGATGGGCTTGCCGTCGCTCCACCGGTCCACGCGGCCCAGGAACACCTGGGCCAGCGTCTCACGCGAGACGGCCTGCCCCGGGACCTTTGCGTTCACGATCACCTTGAACCCGTCCCCGGCATCTGCGGGACGAGAGCCCGCGATCACGATCGATACGATAACGGCGGCCAACCTGGTCTTCATCACGACGGCGTCTCTCCTCATGCGCACAGCGGCGATGCGTCGCCAGATCGAACCCGGCGCAGCGTCCTTGGGTTGCAAGGCCATTGCCAGGAGGCCGGATCGCGTGGATGCAGGGGTTTAGCGGGACTACAGGCTCCGTCGGCGGCGCGCGCGGTGCGGAATCCCGGAAGCAGGTGTCCAGGATTCCGGAAAGGAGCGAACGGCGCGTATTCGGAAGAGGCGGCGACAGAGCACGGCCGCGAAGGCGCAGAGCGCGATCAGCATGGCTGCGGCCGGCCACCGGGGCGGGGGCCGCCCGCCCCGTCGTCGAGTCTCGGCTTCCGGGAACCCGGACAAGGTCCGCCTGCCGGGAAAACAGAAGCGGGAGCGCTTGCGGCGCTCCCGCTCATTGACGACGTGACGTGGATCGGCGAACGGTTACTGGAGGCTGGCCAGGATCATCACGAGGCCGCGGTCGCCGTCCAGGTCGGCCAGGGCCTTCCCGACGATCGCGCCGTGAGCGCGGTCGTAGTCGGTCGCGCGCATGGCATGGCCGGGCACGGTCGAAGTGGTGAGGAGATCGCCGGCACGGATCGGCCCGTTGACGTTGGACGCGAGGCAATAGACGGTGCCCGTGAGCGTGACGGGGACGGCCTGCTTGAGCTCGTCGCCCGCGCGCAGCGTGATGCCCGGGTTGTAGTCGTTCGCGCCCGACACCACGCCCGCCACGCGCCGGTCGTAGGCGCGGCTGGCCGCGATCATCCCGCCCGCGGCGGGATCGATGGAGACGACGCTGCCCGGCGCGAGCTGCGCCGCCGACGGGAAGCGCTCGGCCACGTCACCGGACGCGGACTGGAGCCCGCTGTTGCCGTCGAGGATGAACCGCGGCGTCCCCGCGGTGTTGAACACCGCCACCTGTCCCGCGCCCTGCGCCGAGACGAGCAGGAGTCCCTTGGGCACGCCCGCGGCCGACTGCCACAGGACCGCGCCGTCGCCCACGCTGTCCGGGGAGGCGCCGAAGACGATGTTGCCGGAGGCGTTCGTCACGCCGATCTCCGGGAACGTGGTCTGCGCGCCGCTCGCCGCCCGCAGCTCGTGATTCGTGCGGATGCTGTCCACGACGAAACGCGCCGTGTCCTGGACACCCATGCGTCCGCCAGCGGCCCAGGCGCCGCCCGTGGACGCGACAAGCAGTCCTGCAATGAGGATCTTCTTTCGCATTTGCGTAGCTCCGCCGGGGTGTGGAAGACACGGCCGCACCCCGGCGGCAACCGTGCCCGAACGTACTGTGTTGAGGACCTGGCGCGATCTACGAGGGCCGCGAGGGGAAGTTCGAGAGGCGGTGCGCCCGCTCACCTCGCCGGCTTGTCCCGCCCGCCGAACTCGCAGAATCCGCCGCATGGACAGGACGCGCGAAGACGGGCGGAAACGTCTCACCCCCGTTTCGGGCGGAGCGACCGGCGTCACACCGCCGAAATCAGGGGGAACAAAATGGGCGGCCGGGAGGCCGCCCTTGATCGATCAGGATTGGTCGGGGCGAGAGGATTCGAACCTCCGACCTCGTGGTCCCGAACCACGCGCTCTAGCCAGGCTGAGCCACGCCCCGACGACGTCGAAGAAGGCTACTTTATCACGCGCGACGGAGGATCGCCAAGAGCGGCCGCCTCTCCGCGCGGGCCTTCCGTATCCACGGGCTTGTCCGGCACGTGCTTCCGCCGCGCCTCTTCCTCGCTCGCGCGCTCCGCGGCGCCAAGCCCCGGCAGCCAGGCGCGGAAGGCTCCCACCACCGCGTGATGAGTCGTGTCCGTCTGCAGCGGGCTGACCGAGATGATGCCGTGGCGTACGGCATGGATGTCCGACATCTCGTCGCTGATCCAGTGGTCCTTGCCCTCTTCGATCCAGTAATACGTGCGGCGCCGCGGATCGAGACCCTCGAAGATGGTCCCTTCGTGTTCGCGGCGGCCCTGGATGGTGACAGCGACCCCGGACGGAGTGCCGGGCGGGACGTTGACGTTGAGCAGCGTCCGCTCGGGCAGACCTTTGGTCAGCACGAGTCCGGCGAGCCGGGCCGCGAAGGCGGCCGCGGGCGCGAAGTCCAGGTCCTTCGCCTCGCGCACGGCCAGGGACATGGCGATGGACGGGACGCCGAAGAACGTCCCTTCGCGCGCGCCCCCCACGGTGCCCGAATAGAAGACGTCCTCGCCCATGTTCGCGCCGCGGTTGATGCCCGAGACCACGAGGTCGGGCCGCCGCGGCAGCAGCTTCACGAGGGCGAGGTTGACGCAGTCCGCGGGCGTTCCGTCCACGGCGAACACCCGCTCGTCCACGCGTTCGGCACGCAGCGGGTGCTTGAGGGTGAGCGACTGCGCGCAGGCGCTGACCTCGCGGTCGGGCGCGACCACGTGCACCGTCCCCAGGGAAGCGAGCCCCGCCGCCAGCGCCTTGATGCCGGGCGCGTGCACGCCATCGTCGTTGGTGACGAGGATGAGAGGAATCGTGCTCACGGCCGGCATTCGGTCATCGGTGCCCTGAAAGAGCGGCGCGAGCGGCGGGATTCACTCCCGACGCGAGCGCGGGGGTTTCAGGGGGACGCGGCGCAGCGTCCCCCTGCTCACTAAGACGACGAAGCCCCGGACCTGACGTCCGGGGCCGCAAAGAAATCATGATGATGGTCGGGATGGCGAGATTTGAACTCGCGACCACCTACACCCCAAGCAGGTGCGCTACCAGGCTGCGCTACATCCCGACTCGCCGACGAAAGTCAAACCCGAGTTCTATCATTGCGTTCCAGGAGAGTCAAGATTTCGCGGAGCTGCTCGCGCACCTGGCGCAGCGCGGCGACGCGATCGGCGCCCCCCGCCTCCGCCGGTGCCGCCGCCGGACCGTCGGCGGGCCCGGCGGGAAGGGGCGTCTCCACGCGGCCGGCCATCTCCGCCTCCAGGCGCTTCTTCGCTCCCGCGATCGTGAAGCCCTCGTCGTAGAGGAGCTGCTTGATGCGCAGCACGGTCTCGATGTCGCGGCGGCGGTAGATGCGCTGGCCGGAGCTGTTCTTCGCGGGCGCGAGCGCGGGGAACTCCGACTCCCAGTAACGGAGCACGTAGGGCTGGGTATCGGTGATCTCGCAGACCTCACCGATCTTGAAGAAGAGCTTGTTCGGGATCTTCTTGTCCATGGATCGGCCGGGTCAGGTCTATTCGGGGGATGCGGCGAAGAGCTTGGAGGGGCGGAACACCACGGAGCGGCGGGGCTTGATCACCATCTCCTCTCCTGTCTGGGGATTGCGACCGCGCCTCTGCCGCTTCTGACGCACCACGAACGTGCCGAAACCCGTGATCTGGACCTTCTCTCCGTGGCCGAGCTTACCCTTGATGGAGTCGAAGATGATCTCGACGAGCCGGGCGGCTTCCCGGTTCGATATCCCGCCGTGACGCTCGTATACGATCCGGGCGATGTCGGCCTTGGTCATCGACGGCGCCGCCTCGCGCTTGAGGGGTTACCAGAAAACCTAACGTGTGCAGGTACTTAGGGAAAAAAGTTAAGGGATTATATGAGTCGATGCCACCCATGTCAAGGGAAAAACGTGCCATCGCGATGCGCGAGACCGCCCCGTTCGGTGCGGGATTGGTCCGCTGGCGGGCACGCGGGGGCGCGGCGGTAACGGCGGCCGACTGAGGACGCCTCGCAGCCAACTCCTTATGGCTGATCGCGTGGGTGGGGCCCCACGCGCCGTCCTCAATGAGGTCATGCGAGGCGCCCGGAGGGAGGCCGCGCACCCCGCGCCCCATGTCGCCAGCGGACCACCACACCCGGCCGCGGTTCAGTGCTTCCGGGTGCGCACCTTGATCACGACCGGGGTGCCTTCGAGGTCGAGGGTCTCGCGGAGCTGGTTCTCGAGATACCGGCGATAGGAAAAGTGCAGGTCCACCGGGTGGTTGAGGGACAACGCGTACGTCGGCGGCGAGATCCCGATCTGCGTCCCGAAGAGGATCTTGACCGGCTGGTTGCCCTTCATGGCCTTGGGTGGGAAGCGCTGCGAGGTCTCGGCGAGAAACCGGTTGAGCTGGCCGGTCGTCATCCGTGTCCGTCCGGCTGCCGCCGCCTTTACCGCCGCGAGGAGTATCGCGGTGAGACCCTTGCCCGTCTTGGCCGAGGTGTAGACGATCTTCGCCCACGACAGGAACTTCAGGTGGTCGCGCACGTCCTCCGTTACCTTCTTCTGCTTGAGCCCGCGGGCGTCCGCTTCGTCCCACTTGTTGACCACGATCACGGTCGGCCGCCCCGCCTCCAGCGCGTACCCGCCGATGGTCGCGTCCATCTCGCGCATGCCCTCCGTAGCGTCGAGGACGAGAATGGCGACGTCCGCGCGCTCGAGGGCGCGCCGCGCCTGCACCACGCTCACGTGATCGACGTTCTCCTTCAGGAGCCGTGAGCGCCGGATCCCCGCCGTGTCCACGAAGAGGTAGCGCTTGCCGTCCTTCTCGAGCAGGCTGTCCACGGAGTCGCGCGTGGTGCCCGGCACGGCAGAGACGACGGCCCGCTCCTGGCCCACGAACCGGTTCAGCAGGGACGACTTCCCCACGTTGGGCCGGCCCACGATCGCGAGCTTGAGCGGCGCTTCCTCGTCTTCGGCGACATCCACCTTCGGGACCTGGGCCAGGGCGGCATCGAGGAGATCGCCGACTCCGAGACCGTGTTCGGCCGAGATGGGGACGACGGCGTCGAAGCCGAGCCGCGTGAACTCCGCGGCCACGTCGTCGTTGCCCTCGATCTTGTTGACGGCCACGATCACGCGCTTGCCCGATTTGCGAAGCCGCGCCGCGATCGCGGCATCGTCGGGCAAGAGGCCGGCGCGCCCGTCCACGACGAGGAGGACGAGATCGGACTCCGCGATCGCGCGCTCCGCCTGATCGGAGGCGGGGCCGAGCAGGGGGTCGTCCGTCTGCAGCAGCAGGCCGCCCGTGTCGATGAGCTCGAACGCGGACCCCTGCCAGGAAGTCTGGGCGTAGTTGCGGTCCCGGGTGGAGCCCGGACGCGAATCGATGATCGCCTTGCGGCGGCCGCAGATCCGATTGAAGAGCGTCGATTTGCCGACGTTGGGGCGTCCGACGAGGGCGATGCGGGGGAGGGTGACCATTTGCACGATCAGGTTGACATCATTTTCCCGCTAATCCTACAATACGCAGAACTTAGAAGGAGGTCCATCCCCATGATCAAGGTGGACATCATCAACGAGGTCAGCAAGGCCGCCGACATCACGAAGGTCAAGGCCGAAGTGGCGGTGGAAGCGGTCCTCGAGGCGATGAAGGACTCCATGATGCGCGGGGAGAGGATCGAGCTGCGCGGGTTCGGCGTCTTCCAGGTCAAGCCGCGCAAGCGCGGAATCGGCCGCAACCCACGGACGGGCAAGGAAGTGAAGATTCCGCCCGGACGCACGATCCGCTTCAAGCCGGGCAAGGACCTCCAGAACCTCGGTCAGTAGGCCACGAAGGCCCACTCCCGTACAGGTCCCTCCCACGGCACGCCCTACGGAGCCGTCCGAAAGCGCCGACGCGCCGCGTAGCGGGCCGGAGTACGCCAGTCCGGAATACTGGGAAGAGCTGCGCGCCGCGGGCCTGCCTTCACCCTGGGAGGGGGCCTGGCCCAACATCGTCTCCTTCGTGCTGACGGTCGCGTCGATCTACTTCGCCGGCGCGCACAGCGACATGGGACCGGCGGGAGGCCTCCGGCTCGTGCTGGGCCTCATGAGCATCCTCCTGGCCCACGAGATGGGCCACTACCTGGCCTGCCGGATCTACGGCGTCCACTCGACGCTGCCTTTCTTCATCCCGGCGCCCTGGGCGCCCATCGGCCCCGGAATGGCCTGGATGCCGCTGAGCTTCATCGGCACCTTCGGCGCGGTCATCCGCATCAAGGCCCCGTTCCCCAACCGCAAGGTGCTCTTCGACGTCGGCATCGCGGGCCCGCTCTGCGGGTTCGTGGTGGCGTGCGTCGTGATGGCGCTCGGCGTGCGCGACGCGTCGTTCGTGCCCATCGGCGAAGGCACGGACAAGGATCTCTTCGGGGCGCCCCTGATCTTTCAGATCATCGCCCGTGTCCTGAGCCCCGAGGCACCTGCGGGCAGCGTGCTCGTCCTCGGCCCCCTCGGCCTCGCCGCCTGGTTCGGCTTCCTCGTCACCGCGCTGAACCTCATGCCGGTCGGACAGCTCGACGGCGGGCACGTCGCCTACGCGATCCTGAGGCGCCGTTCCCTGCCTCTCTCCCGCTTCGCGCAGGCCATGGGGCTCGTGCTGCTCTGGTACAGCCCGCTCTGGCTGGCCTGGATGGTGGTGATGCTCGTGATCGGCAAGCGGCACCCGCCGACCCTCGCGGACCACCGCCCCGTCGGCCGCCTCCGCGTCGCCATCGGCCTCGTCGGGCTCGTCGTGTTCGCGCTCAGCTTCACGCCCAAGCCGCTGCTTCTCTCCTGGAGCGACTTCATCGGCTCGTTCCGCCAGCAATTCGGCTTCTAGGGCGTCTCACATGATGGTGACGGGGTCGACGTCCACGGCCACTCCGGGCCAGCGCACGTCTCCGTAGCGCTCGACGAGCGCCTCGCGCACCGCGTCCCGCATGGCCTTGCGGCGGCCCTTCAGCAGGACCTGGAAACGGTGCTCCTGGCGCAGGCGGGCGAGCGGCGCGAAGGCGGGGCCGAGCACGCGGAAGTTCCCGCGGGCCTGGGCGCGCAGGCGCGCGGCCAGGACGTCCGCCGCCGCCGCCCCTTCCGCTTGTTCCTTCGCGCGCAGGACGATGTTCACGAGGGCCGCCGCCGGCGGGTAGGCCATCGTGCGCCGGAACTCCATCTCGCGGCCATAGAACGCGTCGTAGTCCTGCGCGCAGGCGTACTGCAGCGCGTAGTGGTCCGGCAGGTGGCTCTGCAGGATGACCTCGCCGGGAAGGTCGGCCCGGCCGGCCCGGCCCGCGACCTGGGTGAGGAGCTGGAACGTGCGCTCGGCGGCCCGGAAGTCGGGAAGGCCGAGGCCCACGTCCGCGTCCACCACTCCCACGAGGGTCACGCGCGGGAAGTCGTGGCCCTTGGCGATCATCTGCGTCCCCACCAGGATGTCGGTCTCCCCCGCTTCAAAGGACGCGAGCACGCGCGCGACCGCGCCCCGCCGCACCGCGAGGTCGCGGTCGAGCCGCTCCACCCGCGCCGTGGGCAGGGCGGCCCGCACCGCTTCCAGCACCTTCTCGGTGCCGTACCCGGTGAGGCGCAGGTACTCGCCCTTGCACGACCCGCAGGCGCGCGGGGCGGAGGTCTCGTACGCACAGTAGTGGCACAGCGCGACCCGGCCCCCCTTGTGCAGGGTCAGCGCGACCGAGCAATTGGGGCACATCGCCTGCATCCCACACTCGCGGCAGAGGAGGCTCGTCGCATAGCCGCGGCGGTTGAGCAGGAGGAGGGCCTGCTCCTTGCGCGCGAGCCGCTCCGCCAGCGCCTCGCGCAGAGGCGGCGTGAGGATGGGATCGCCGCCCGCCTTGAGGGTCTGCCGGCGGTCCACCACGTCGACGCGGGCCATCCCCTGGCTGCCGATGCGCCGGGGCAGGACGAGGCGCTGGTACTTGCCGGACGCGGCGTTGTGGTTCGACTCCAGGGACGGCGTGGCCGACCCGAGCACCGCCACCGCGCCTTCCAGCCGCGCGCGCATGACGGCCACGTCGCGCCCGTGGTAGCGAGGGCTCTCGTCCTGCTTGTAGGCGCCCTCGTGCTCCTCGTCCACCACGACCAGGCCTAGCTCGGTGAGGGGCGCGAAAACGGCGGAGCGCGCGCCGATGGCGACGCGCGCCTCCCCCTCGCGCAGGCGCCACCACTGGTCATGGCGCTCGCCCGCGGACAGCTCGCTGTGCAGCACGGACACCACGCGGCCCAGGCGCCCCACCGCCGCGCGCACGAGCAGCGGCGTGAGCGCGATCTCGGGGACGAGGAGCAGCGCGCTGCGGCCCTGCTCCAGCGTGCGTTCGATGGCGCGGAAGTAGACCTCGGTCTTTCCGCTGCCCGTGACGCCGTGGAGAAGAAAGGGCGCGAAGCCCGCGCCGAGGGCGGCCAGGATGGGCGCCAGCACCGACTCCTGGTCCGGCGTCGCCTCCGGCCTCAACTTCGCGGGCCCGGCCAGCATCTCCGGCTCGCGGAGCGAGCGCTCCTCCTCGATCCGGATGGCGCCCTGCTCCACCAGGCGGTCGAGCGCGCCGCGCAGCGAGGGACGGTCGCGCAGGAGCTCCGGCACGGCCGCCCGACCCCCGGCCGCGGTGAGTCGGCCGAGCACTTCCGCCTGCGCGCGGCCGCGCGGCCTGATCTCCACCGCCGCCGGGGTGAGGACGGCGATCCGCAGCTGGCGGAAGCCGGGGCGGGCCAGGTCCTGATCGACCTCGACGCGGCCTTCGCGTCGCAGGCGCGCAATCCGCGCCGTGGGATCGCGGCCCATGCGCTTCGCGAGCGTCGACAGAGGCAAGGGTCCCGCTTGCAGCGCCTCCAGGACCGGATCCGCGTCCGAAGGCTCGCCGCCGCGGAGGCGCACGACGGCGCGGCTGGCCCGCACTCCGGCGGGAGGCAGCACGAGGCGATAACACTCGCCGGGAGCGGCGAGGTAGTGCTCGCTCATCCAGGCCGCGAGGTCGAGCAGGGGCGGCGGGGCCAGCGGCACCTCGTCCAGCACCTCCACGACGTCTTTCATCGTCTCCGGCACCGTGGTGGCGGGACCGGTGACGAGCCCGATCACGCGCCGCGGCCCGAAGGGCACCAGCACGCGTACCCCGCGCGACGGCAGGTCGACGCCGTCGGGGACGCGGTACGTGAACGTGCTTTGCAGAGGCAGCGGGAGTGCCACCTCGACCGCGCGAGGGTCCATCCCGACGACTCTATGCGGCGGCCGGGACGTGCGGGGTCACGCGGACGGCGGCGTGGGGCTCAGGGCTCGTCCTCCGCGAGGAGGCGCAACACCACCTTCATGTCCTCCCACACGTCCTTCTTCGCGCCCGGATTGCGCAGCAGGTACGCGGGGTGGAAGGTCGGGATTACTTTGATGCCGTCGTAGTCGCCGACGCGGCCGCGCAGGCGCGAGATGGGCTCCATCGACTTGAAGAGCCACTGCGCCGAGAACTTGCCGAGGCCCACCAGGACTTTCGGCCGGATGAGCGCGATCTGCTTCTCCAGGAACGGCTGACAGGCGAGGATCTCGTCCGGCTCGGGGTTGCGGTTCTGGGGCGGGCGGCACTTGAGCACGTTCGCGATGAACACGTCCGCGCGCGGCATCTTGAGGCCCTTCTCGATGATGTCGGTGAGGAGCTGGCCGGCGCGGCCGACGAAGGCGAGGCCCTGTTCGTCTTCGTCCGCGCCCGGCGCCTCTCCGACGAACATGAGCCGGGCCTGCGGGTTCCCCTGGCCGAACACGATCGTCTTGCGTCCGCCCGCGAGCTTGCATCGGCGGCAGTCCCCGACCCACTCCCGCACTGCGGCCAGGTCGCGCAGCTCGCCGCCTTCCGGGCTGAGGACGGGCGCCGCGGGAGGACGAGGCGACGGCGGCGCTGGCGCCGCCGCGGCCGCTACCGGCCGGGCCAGCGCCGCCCGCGGTACGCCGACGTCGGTCAGCTCCGAGAAGTACCGCGCCCGCTCGCGCAGGTCGAGCAGGACGTCGTCCGGGACCTTCGTCACTTCCGGCGGGCGGGGCGCGCGGCGCGCTTGGCGAGCGTGGGACGTGCGCGGTGCGAGCGCAACGCGATCACGCGGTCCCAGATGCGGTCGGCGAGGTCGCGCTTGCTCATGAGCGGCAGCTCGGTCTCCCCTTCCGCGTCGATGAGCACGGCCGCGTTCTGCTCCGACGCGAACCCGCTCCCGGAGCGGCTCACGTCGTTGGCGACGAGGAGGTCGGCGTTCTTGGCCGTGCGCTTCGCGCGCGCGTTCTCGAGGACGCGGTCCGTCTCGGCCGCGAAGCCGATCAGGAAACGCGCCCCCTTCGCCTTGCCCAGCGCGGCGAGGATGTCCGGAGTCCGCGTGAGGACGAGCGTCGTGTCTCCCGGCGCTTTCTTCAGCTTCGAAGGCGCGCGCTCGGCCGGGCGATAGTCGGAGACGGCGGCCGCCATGGCCACGATGCTGGCGGACTCGGCGTGCGCGGCCACGGCGCGAGCCATCTCTTCCGCCCCGCGCACGGGCACGACCTCCACCCCGGACGGTGGCGGGACCGGCGTGGGGCCGGCCACGAGGACGACGCGCGCCCCGCGATCTCGCGCCGACTCCGCCAGCGCGAATCCCATGCGTCCCGTCGAACGATTCGAGAGGAACCGAACGGGGTCGAGGTCCTCGACGGTCGGGCCCGCGGTGACGAGCACGGTCTCACCGGCCAGGTCGGCCCGGGCGTCCGCGCCCGTGGACACATCCGCCGCGCCTCCCTCGATCTCCCCCAGGACGGCCATGGTCGCGGCCACGATGTCCTCGGGCTCGGCCAGCCGGCCGCGCCCGAGCCAGCCGCAGGCCAGGTAGCCCGAGCCGGGCTCCACCACGCGCGCCCCCCGCGCGCGCAGGATGTCCAGGTTCTCGCGCACCGCCGGATGGTCGAACATGTTGATGTTCATGGCCGGCGCCACCACCACCTGCGCCTTGGTGGCGAGGTAGAGCGTGGTCAGCGCGTCATCGGCAATGCCGCGCGCGAACTTGCCCAGGATGTTGGCGGTGGCCGGGGCCACGAGCAGGACCTGGGCCGCGTCGGCCAGGCTGATGTGGCGGATGTCGCCTTCCGCGCCCAGCGCGAACTGGTCGAGGAATACGGGATGGCGCGACAGCGCCTCGAATGTCATGGGGGTGACGAACTCCGTGGCGTGCCTCGTCATCACGACGTGGACGTCCACGTCGCGCCGCTGCAGCTCGCGCAGCACCTCGCAGGCCTTGTAGGCCCCGATGCACCCCGTGACGCCGAGGACGACCGTCGGCATGGGCGGACTCCGGCCCTAGGCCTCGTTGGCGGCGGCGGCCACGGCCTCGGCGGCGGCGGCGGCCGCCTCCTTCTCGTCGCGGATCTCCCAGGACACGGCCTCCGCGAGCACTTCCTGCATGGCGATGCGCGTGGGCTTGCGGCTGCGCGCCTCGACGCGCGGCTTGGCTCCGTTCTGGAGCTGCTTGGCCCTCTGCGCGGCCACGGTGATGAAACGGAACTTGCTGTCGACGTTCTTCGGAAGAATCAGGTGCGACATCGCTCGTCAGCTCTCCTTGCTCGGGGGAAAGGTCCCCAGGATCTTCTCGGCCATGGGCTCCATGCGGCTGATGCGGCAGCGCGCGGCCCGGATGATGCATTTCAGGCGATCGACGCTCTGGTCGAGGTCGTCGTTGATGATCACGTAGTCGTACTTGCGGTAGAGGAGCAATTCCTCCCCCGCCGCGCGCAGGCGGCGCTGGAAGTTGCCCTCGTTCTCCGCGCCCCGGCCGCGCAGCCGCCGCTCCAGGTCCGTGTAGGACGGGGGCAGGATGAAGATGCTCACCGCGTCCGGATAGGCCGTCCGCACCTGGGCCGCCCCCTGGACGTCGAGGTCGAGCAGCAGGTCCACGCCGTCCGCGGCCGCGCGGTCGTATTCGGCGCGCGAGGTGCCGTAGAACTGGCCGTGGACTTCCGCCGACTCCACGAACTCCTGGCGGCCGCGCATGGACTCGAACTTGAAGCGGTCGACGAAGTGGTAGTGCACCCCCTCCGTCTCCCCGTCCCGCGCCGCGCGCGTGGTGTGGGAGACGGAGAAACGCAGGTTCCGCATCTCTTCGAGCACGCGGGCGAGGATCGTGGACTTGCCCGCGCCCGAAGGCCCGGACACGACGATGAGGCTCGGCAGTCGGTCACTCAACGTTCTGCACCTGCTCGCGAAGTCGTTCGATCTCGGTCTTGAGGGCCACCACGTCTTGTACCACCTCCGAGGATACGGCCTTGCTGCCGATGGTGTTGGCTTCCCGCGCCATCTCCTGGGCCAGGAAGTCGAGGCGCTTGCCCGAAGGTCCGTGCGCTTCCAGCGCCTGCCGCGTCTGGGCGACGTGGCTGCGCAGCCGCTGCAGCTCCTCCGTGATGTCGTGGCGATCGACGAGGCGCACGACCTCCTGGTAGAGGCGCGTGTCGTCCAGCGACAGGTCCTGGCAGGCGGCGCGGACCTTCTCGGCCAGGACCTCGCGGCGCGCCACCTTCCCTGTCTCCGCGCTGGCCACGATGCGCGCGGCCGCGGCGTCGATGGCGTCGAGAGCGCCGAGGAGGTCCTGCCGCAGGTGCGCGCCTTCGGTGTCACGCATGCCCTGCAGGCCGTCCAGGGCCTGGGAGACGACGGCCAGGAGCTCCTGCCGGCGTTCGTCGTCCAGGCTGTCCGGGCTCTCCACGACCTCCAGCGCGCCCGGAAAGCGCGCGACGTCCGCGATCGCGACCTCTCCCGCCAGGGCGTGTTCGGCCTTGATCTCGCGCAGCGCGCGCACGAGGCCGCCCACGATCGGCCGCGGGGCGACCACGACCCCTTCTTCGTCGCGCGTGAACGCGGCCTGCACGGCCAGCTCGACGCGGCCCCGGCTGATCCGCTCCTGCACGACGCGCTTGATGTCCGTCTCCAGGGCCTGCAGGCGGCGCGAGACGTGGACGCTCACGTCGAGATAGCGATGGTTGAGGCTGCGCACCGTGACCGCGGCCTTGAGGGCCTCCGTCTGCGCGGCCGCCGTGCCGTACCCGGTCATGGAGCGGATGCTCACAGGGCGGGGTCCTCGGGCGTGAACTGCAGCTCGTAGAGGCGGCTGTAGAGCCCGTTCGCACGCTTCAGCAGCTCCTCGTGCGTCCCCGTCTCCTTCACCTCGCCCCCGTCGAGCACGACGATGCGGTCGGCCTTGCGGACGGTGGCCAGGCGGTGCGCGATCACCAGGGTCGTGCGGCCCTTCATCAGGTTCGAGAGGGCCTGCTGGACCAGCTGCTCGGACTTCGCGTCCAGGGCGGAGGTGGCCTCGTCCAGGATCAGGATCGGCGGGTCCTTGAGGAGCGCGCGGGCGATGGCGATGCGCTGGCGCTGGCCCCCGGAGAGGCGGCTCCCCCGCTCGCCGATCATGGTGTCGTAGCGCCGGGGGAGGTCGAGGATGAAGTCGTGGGCGAAGGCGGCCCGGGCCGCGGACTCGATGCGCGCCTCGTCCACGTCTTCGAGCCCGTAGGCGATGTTCGCGCTCACCGTGTCGTTGAAAAGGACCGTCTCCTGGGTCACGAGGCCGATCTGCTCGCGCAGGCTCTTGAGGGTCACGTCGCGCACGTCCACCCCGTCGATGGTGACGGCGCCGTCGGTGACGTCGTAGAACCGGGGCAAGAGGTTCATCAGCGTCGTCTTGCCCGCCCCGCTCGTGCCCACGATCGCCACCACCTCGCCCGCGCGCGCGCAGAACGACACGCAGCGCAACACGTTCGCGCCCTGCCCGTCCGCATAGTGGAAGCCGACCGCGCGGTATTCGATGTCGCCGCGCGGCCGCGGGAGGGGACGGGATCCCGCCGCCTCCCGGACTTCGAGGTGCGTATCCAGCACCTCGAAGATGCGGCTGCTCGCCGCCATCGCGCCCTGCAACGTGGCGTTGAGGCGCGAGAGCCGCTTGATCGGCGTGTACATCGCGAAGAGGGCGGCCAGGAAGGAGGTGAAGGCGCCCGGGGTGAGGCGCCCGGCCCGCACGGCGTCGCTGCCGTAGAAGAGGGCGCCCACGAGGGCCAGGCCGCCCACCGCTTCCATCAACGGGGGCAACACGGCCGTGGTGCGCGTGATGCGCATGTTGACGTGGAAGAGGCGCGAGGCGGCACGGCGGAAGCGCGAGGTCTCGAAGCCCTCCATGCCGAAGGCCTTGACCACCGGGAACCCGGAGATCGTCTCCTGCAGGATCTCCGAGATGTCGCGCCACCGGCGCAGCGAGGTCTCGCTGCTCGCGCGCACGTGCCGTCCGAGGCGGACGAGGGGATAGAAGGCGGCCGGCATTCCCACCAGCGAAAGCAGGGCCAGCCGCCAGTCCTTGATGAACAGGACGGCCACCAGTCCCAGCACGGTGAGGCCCTCCTTGAGGAGGTCGCCCGCCATCTCGGAGACGGCGTTCTGGATCTTCTCCACGTCCGTCGTGATGTGGCTCATCATCGAGCCCGTGCTGTTGCGGCGCAGGAACGCGAAGGACTGGTTGAGGACGTGCTCGTAGAGGCGGTTGCGCAGATCGGTGACCGCACGCTGGCCCGCATCGGCCACGAGCGTGGTCGACAGGTACGAGCAGATCCCCTTGAAGACGTACAGGCCCAGGATCGTCGCCGCGACCCGTCCCAGGTTGATCTTGCTGATGAGGACGTCGTCGAAGATCGGCTCGACCATGTGCACGAGCCACGCGCTGCTGGCCGCATAGCCCGCGGTGGCGATCCACGAAAGGAAGAGGAGCCCGCGATAGGGCCGCGTGAACGAGAACAGCCGCCGAAGCTGGCCGGTGAACTCGCGGACCTCCCCCGCCGCCGTCGTGAGCCGATGAGCGACAGCGGAGCTTCTGGACGGCCGGCTTCGCTGGGCCCGCGGAGGGATCGCGGCCGGCGTGGCGGGTAGGGCTATGACGTCATCTCCTTACTGGCGTGTCTTTTAGATGCCGCGCGGACCCCGCATCATATCAGCGGGGGCGACGCGCTTGCAAACCTCTCCCCTCCACGCAACCTTTCCCGGGGGACGAGCGTCATATACTCCGTCGGCGTATTTGAGGGAGGCGGAGGGACATGGGCGCGAGCCTGCTCGAGTTTCACGTGCTGCTGGCCCTCGCGAGCGGGGCGCTCCACGGGTACGCGATCGCCGACCGGATCGCTGCCGAATCCGGGGGCACGCTCCGGCCGCGAGCCGGCTCGCTCTATCGCGTGATCGCCCGGCTCATGAGCGAGGGGCTGCTCGCCGAGAGTGAGGGCGAGGGCGAGGACCCTCATCCCGGGCTGACCCGGCGGTATTACGCGCTGACGTCCGCCGGCCGCCGCACGCTCGGCGAGGAGGCACGCCGGCTCAAGCAGGCCGCCGCCGCCGCCGAAAAGCGGCTCGGGCTCGCGCGGGGGCGCTCGTGAGGACCTTTCTTCGCTTCCTGGTGCGGCTGTTTCCCCCGTCGTTCCGCTCCCACTTCGGGTCCGCGATCGTCGAGCACGCCGCGATCGAGTGCGAGCGCGACCTTTCGCGCGGGCGGGTGGCCGCTCTCCGCTCGTTCCTCCTGACCGCCTTCGACATCGGCCGCTCCGCTTTCTCCGAGCGGCTCCGTCCGTCCTGGGCGGGCGTCCCGATCGAGAAAGAAGGAACCGCCATGACTTCGAGCTTCAACGTGGACGGCTGGGCCGCGGAGCTGCGCCACGCGCTGCGCACGCTGCGGCGGACGCCGGGCTTCACCGCCACCGTGGTCGGGACGCTGGCTCTCGCCATCGGGACGATCGCGGCCGTGTTCACCGTCCTCGACCGCGTGGTGATCTCTCCGCTGCCGTACGCCCATCCCGAGAGGCTCGTCTTCGTCGCCGCCGAAGCACCGGGCTCGGAGATGACCGGGGAGTTCGGCCCCGCCGCCGAGTTCTACCTCCAGTACAAGGAGGCCTCGCGTCTGCTCGAGGACGTCGGGATCTACGCGAGCTTCACGAACTCGCTCCGCGTCGGCGATCGCGTCGAACGCGTGCGGATGGGGGCCTTCACCAACTCGCTGTACTCGACACTGGGCGCGCAGCCCCAGCTCGGCCGGCTGCCCGTGGCTTCGGACGAGGACCGGGTGGCCGTGATCAGCGACGCGCTCTGGCGCACGTGGTTCGGCGCCGATCCCTCCGTGCTCGGGCGCAGCTACGAGATGGCGGGCGCGAGCCGGACCATCATCGGCGTCATGCGGCCCGAGTTCCAGTTCCCGAGCGACGGCACGCTGTTGTGGGTCGTGGCCCAGGTACGCGCCGAGGGCCTCCAGACCGGACAGTTCGGCTACAACCTGGTGGGCCGGATGGCGCCCGGCACCGACCGCGAGGCGGTGGCCGCGGAGCTCACGACGCTGGCGCGCGGGCTGCCCCAGCGCTTCGGCGGCTCGCCGGGCTACGCACGGCTGATCGCGCGGCACCGCGCCGTGGTCCGCCCGCTCCTCGACGAGATGCTGGGCCCGGCGGCCCGGTCGCTGTGGATCCTCTTCGCCGCCGCCGCCATCGTGCTGCTCATCGCCTGCGTCAACGTGGCCAACCTCTTCATGGTTCGCGTCGAATCGCGGCACCGCGATCTCGCCGTGCGCCGCGCCATCGGGGCCTCGCGCGCGCAGCTCGTGCGCCTGCAGATGGCGGAGGCGCTGGTAGCCGCGCTCATCGGCGGCGCCCTGGCCGTGTGCCTCGCCGGGCTGGGCCTGCCCGTCCTGTTGCACGCCGCCCCCGCCGGCATCCCGCGACTGGCCGACGTCTCCCTGAGCGGCCGGACGCTGGCCTTCACCCTCCTGGCCGCGCTCCTCTCCGGGGTCCTGTGCGGGGGGGCGGCGGCGTGGCGCGGGGCGTCGCCGAACCTCGCGCGGCTGCGCGAGGGAGGCCGTGGCTCGACGAGGCGCCGGCGCCTCGGACGCGACGGCCTGGTGGCGGCCCAGACCGCGATGGCGCTGGTGCTGCTGATCGGCGCCGGGCTCCTGATGCGCAGCTTCCTCGCCTTGCGCTCCGTCGACCCCGGCTACGACACGCGCGACGTCTTCACGTTCCAGTTCGCGCCCGAGCAGGCCTCGCTCAAGGACGGCCCGAGCTGGGCGCGCTTCCACCTCGCCTTCCTCGACCGGCTGGCCGCCCTGCCCGGCGTGACTTCGGTGGGGATCGTCGAGAACGTGCCCCTCGACGAAGGCACGCGCGGCGATCGCTTCCGCGGCGAGGACATGCCGGACGGCCCCGACGCCGGGCGGCCCCTCAATTGGACCTTCGCCGCCGGCGACTACTTCCGGACAATGGCGATCGACGTGGTCGACGGCCGGCCCTTCGAGACCGCCGACCACCTGTCGGTGCACGGGAACGTCGTGATCAGCCGCACGGCGGCGCAGCTGCTCTTCCCCGGTCAGCGCGCCATCGGCCGCCGCGTGCAGCAGCAGGGGCAGAAGGACTGGCACACGGTCGTGGGCGTCGTGGAAGACGTGATGCAGTACGGCTTCCGCGACAAGCCCCAGGCCTTGCTCTATTTCCCGCTTGCGGGCCCGACCCCCACCTCGTGGTCCATCACGACGCCCGCCTACGTGATCAAGACCGCGCGCGCCGAGGTCATCGCGCCCGAGGTCCGCACACTGATCCGCCAGGTCGCGCCGGAGGCGCCCATGTACCGCGCCTACACGATGGCGGGGCTGGCCGCGAGGTCGATGGTCGGGCTGTCCTTCACCCTGCTCACGCTGGGCGTCGTGTCCGCCCTCGCGCTCTTCCTGGGCGCGCTGGGCCTCTACGGCGTGCTGTCGGTCGTGGTGGCCGAACGCACGCGGGAGATCGGCGTACGCATGGCGCTCGGGGCCACCGCGGCCGGGGTGCGGCGGATGGTGGTCGCGCAGGGCGCCCGCGTCGTCGCCCTCGGCGTGGCCATCGGGCTCCTGACCGCCCTCGTCGCCACGCGCGCGCTCTCGGGGCTCCTCTTTGGCGTCGCCGCCTTCGACGGCCCGACCTTCGCGGCCATGGCTTCGCTGATGCTGGTCATCGGCGGGCTCGCGGCCTACGTGCCCGCGCGCCGGGCCTCGCGCGTCGATCCCTGCGAATCGCTGCGCAGCGACTGACCTAGTCCACGAAGCGGTACTTCACCAGCGTCCAGAGGGCCGGGAACCCGTCCCGCCAGGTGATCTTCTTGCCCTCCGAGTAGTCCCGCCCCTCGTACGTGATCGGGACCTCGTAGACGCGCGCCCCGCGTTTGAAGAGCTTGGCCGTGATCTCGGGCTCGATCCCGAACCGCTCGCTCTTCAGGGGCAGCGACTTCAGGAGATCGCTCCGGATCGCCTTGAGGCACGTCTCCATGTCCGTCATGGTCGTGTTGTAGAGGACGTTCGTGACCAGGTTCAGGAAGAGGTTCGCGAGGTAGTGCGTGAAGAGGAAGCAGCGATGGCGGCCGATGAACCGGCTGCCGAAGACGGCGTCCGCCTTGCCCTTGACGATGAGGTCGAGCAGGTCCGGGTACTCCTCCGGGCTGTACTCGAGGTCCGCGTCCTGGACGACGATGACGTCGCCCCCCGCCTCCGCGATCCCGCGCCGCACCGCCGCCCCCTTGCCCCGGTTCCGCTCCTGCAGGATGTGCTTGAAGCCGTGCCGGGCGGCCAGGCCGGCCACGATCTCGCGGCTGCCATCGGTGGAGCAGTCGTCGACGGCGATGAGCTCCACGCGCAGCGGCACCTTGAGCACGCGCTCGATGATCTCCTCGACCGTGTGCTTCTCGTTGTAGATCGGCATCACGACGCTGAGGAGCGGGTTGACGAGCGGGGTCGGGCGGCCGCGGCTCATCGCACCTTGCCGTAGCCGTGGGGATGGTCGCGCCGCCAGCGGGCGGTCGTTTCCACGATCGCTTCGAGGTCCTGCCATTGCGGCGTGAAGCCGAGAGCGGCGCGCGCACGGTCCGGCTGCGCCACCAGCGCGGGCGGATCGCCGGGGCGGCGCGGCCCGGACGTCACCTTCACGGGGCGGCCGGTCACGCGTTCGACGGCCCGAACCACTTCGCGCACCGAGCGCCCCTGTCCCGTTCCCAGGTTGAAGGCCTGGAAGGGCTCGCCCGCTTCGAAGGAGAGCGCGGCCACGTGCGCGCGCGCGAGGTCCTGGACGTGGACGTAGTCGCGGACGCAAGTTCCGTCGGGGGTGTCGTAGTCGTCACCGTGGACCTGGAGCCCTTCTCCGCGGCCGAGCGCGGCGTCGACGGCCAGCGGGATGAGGTGCACCTCCGGATCGTGGTCCTCGCCCAGGGAGCCGTCCGGGTGACATCCCGCGGCGTTGAAGTAGCGCAGCGCCACCGCGCGGAGGAGTCCCGCCCGGGCATAGTCCTGCAGCGCCCGCTCGAAGGCGCGCTTGGTGGCGCCATAGGAGTTGATCGGGTCCTGCGGATGGCTCTCGTCGATGGGCACGCGCACGGGGACGCCGTAGACGGCGCAGGTCGAGCTGAAAACGATCCGGCGCACGCCCGCCGCGATCATGGCGTCCAGGAGGGCGAGCCCCTTGACCACGTTCACCCGGTAATAGGACGCGGGATCGCGCACGGACTCGGCGACGCTCAAGAGCCCCGCGAAATGGATGACGGCGTCCGCGCCCTCCAACCCCCGACGCAGGGCCGACGCGTCGGCCAGATCGGCGTCGATCAGGGGCACTTCCGGAGGCACCGCCTGGCGATGCCCGTAGGAGAGGTCGTCCAGGATGGCGACCGCGTGGCCCGCGTCGCGCAGCTCGCGGACGGCGTGGCTGCCGATGTAGCCGGCGCCACCCGTGACGAGCACTTTCACCGGCGGCCGATCCCTTCGTAGTGGAAGCCCATCTCCCGCAGGACTTGCGGGTTGTAGATGTTACGGCCGTCGAAGACGGCGGGCTGGCGCATGAGCGACTTCACGCGCCCGAAGTCCGGCTCGCGGAACTCGTTCCACTCCGTGGCCACGACCAGGGCGTCCGCGCCCTCGACCGCCTCGTAGCTGCGCTTGCAGAAGTGGATCCGATCCCCATACACGCGCCGCGCGACGTCGATGGCCTTGGGGTCGTAGGCCCGCACGGAGGCCCCGGCCTCGAGCAGGCCGTCGATGACGGCGGCCGCCGGTGCCTCACGCATGTCGTCCGTGCGGGGCTTGAACGCGAGGCCCCAGATCGCGATCACCTTGCCCTTCAGGGTACCGAGGTGGGCGGCGATGCGGGGCACGAGGACCCGCCGCTGCGCCTGGTTCGCCTCGTCGACGGCCTTGACCACGCGGAGGTCCAGCCCCGCCTCCTCCGCCGTCTTGATCAGGGCCTTCACGTCCTTGGGGAAACACGACCCGCCGTAGCCGATCCCCGGGAAGAGGAACGAGGACCCGATGCGCGAATCCGTGCCCATCCCGCGGCGGACCTGCCCCACGTCCGCCCCCAGCCGGTCGCAGAGGTTCGCGATCTCGTTCATGAACGAGATGCGGCTGGCCAGCATGGCGTTGGCGGCGTATTTCGTGAGCTCGGCGGAAGCGCAGTCCATGACCAGGACGGGGTTGCCCGTGCGCACGAAGGGCGCGTAGAGCTCGCTCATGACCGCGCGCGCGCGCTCGTCGTCGGCGCCGATGACGACGCGATCCGGCTTGAGGAAGTCCTCGACCGCCGTGCCTTCCTTCAGGAATTCGGGGTTCGAGACCACGGCAAACGCATGGGTGGTCACCGCGGAGACGGCCTTGCGCACCTTCTCCGTCGTCCCCACCGGCACCGTGGACTTGTTGACGATCACCTTGTACCCGTTCATGTGTCGTCCGATGCCGTCGGCCACGGCCAGGACGTGGCGCAGGTCGGCCGATCCGTCTTCGTCCTGGGGCGTACCCACGGCGATGAAGAGGATCTCGCTCTGCTGCACGGCCGCGCCCAGGTCGGTGGTGAACCGCAGGCGCTCCTCGGCCACGTTGCGCGGGATCATCTCGGCCAGGCCCGGCTCGTAGATCGGGATCTCGCCACGGCGGAGGGCTTCGACCTTCTTCTCGTCGTTGTCCACGCAGACCACGCTGTTGCCGTTCTCGGCCAGGCATACGCCCACCACGAGGCCGACATAGCCGGTCCCCACGACCGCAATCTTCAAGGACCCTCCTGCGCCGGAACGCTCCGGGGCGACCGGGGAATCTAACACGAACCCCTGGCCTGCTATCATCACCCGACCCCGCATGAACTTCGGCCTCGACATCCGACCGTCGCTCTCGAAGCCGACGGGGGTGGGTTCGTACGTCCTGGCCCTCGCGCAGCGCCTTCCGGAGCTCGCGCCCGACGATCGGTTCTACCTCTTCTCCGCATCGCTCAAGGAGCGCTATCCCCACCGGACGTGGCCGGCGAACGCCGTCCTGTCCGACCGCCGTCTCCCCGTGCGTGCCCTCAACTACGCGTGGAACCGCCTGGAATGGCCGACGATGGACCGCATCGTGGGCGCGCCCCTCGATCTCGTCCACTCGCCACATCCCCTGCTCATCCCCTCGAAGAAGGCGAAGCACATCGTCACCCTGCACGACCTCTTCTTCCTGAAGCACCCGGACATGACGGAGGCGGAGATCCGGCGTGACTACGCGCCCCTCGTCCGCGACCACGTGCGGCGCGCGGACGGCGTCATCTGCGTCTCCGAGCACACGGCCTCGGAGGCCCGGCTGCTCCTGGACGTGCCGCCGGCCAAGATCGCGGTCATCCCGAACGGGATCGATCCCGCCTACCGCCTGCCCATCTCGGACGAAGCCGCGCAAGCGGTCCTCGCCCGCCGCGGGCTGCCCCGTGGCGCCATCCTCTATATCGGGACGGACGAGAAACGGAAGAACCTCGTCAACCTGGCCATGGCCTACATCGGCCTGGCCGGCCGGCGTCCGCGCCTGCCGCCCCTGGTGCTCGTGGGGCCGGGACCGGAGTGGGCGCAGGGCGGGACCATCAGCGGCCCCCAGATCCGCGCCACCGGATACCTGGAGACGCGCGAGATCCGCGCGCTCATGGCCACGGCCACCGCGCTCGTGTTGCCTTCGCTGGAGGAAGGGTTCGGCCTGCCCGTCGTGGAAGCCATGGCCGCCGGCCTGCCCGTCGTCTGCTCGCGCGGGTCCGCCCTGGAGGAGGTCGCGGGCGAGGCGGCCACCCTGGTGAACCCGCTCGACACGCGGTCGATCGCGGGCGGCATCGAGAAGATCCTCGACGATCCCGCGCGGCGCGACACGCAGCGCCGGCTGGGCCTGGAGCGGAGCCGCGCCTTCGATTGGGACATCGCCGCGGCGCGGACCCTCGAGTTCTATCGGCGCGTCCTGAGTGTCTGAAGCGCCGGCCCTCACCATCGGCATCGACGGGCGCGAGCTCCAGGGCCGGCCCACGGGGACGGGGCGCTACCTCCGAAACCTCCTCTACGCCTGGTCTGCCGCCGGAACCGACCGGCTGCTCGTGTATTGCGCCGGATGGCTGCCCGAAGATCCCACCTTCAGCCTGCCCGGAGTGGTGCCACGCGCGCTGGGCACGGGACGCGAGCGTGGCCTGTGGTGGGCGGAACGGCGCCTGGCCCGGGCCGCCGAAGAGGACGACGTGGACGTGCTCTTCTGTCCCGCCTACACGTGCCCGCTCACGACGGCGCGCCCCCGCGTGACCGCGGTGCACGATCTCTCGTTCTACGCCTTGCCGGACGACTTCGCCGCCCTCGACGGGATCCGCCGCCGCCTGCTCGTCGCGGCCAGCTTGCGCGCCTCGCGCGCGATCCTGGCCTGCTCCGACTTCACCCGCCGCGAGATCGCGCAGCGGTTCCCCGACCTCGCTCCGCGCGTGACCCACGTGCCCCTGGCCGCCGCCGGCGACCTGCCTCCGGCGCCGCCGCGTGAAGAGGCGCGCCGATGGCTGGGCGCGCGCGGTCCCGTGGTCCTCACCGCGGGCGCGATCCTCAACCGGCGCCGCCTGCCCGTGCTGCTGCGCGCCATCGCCTCCCTGCGCCGTCCCTGGCCCGACCTCACGCTGGAAGTGGTGGGAGACAACCGCACCCATCCTCCGCTCGACCTGGAGGCGCTGGTGGCCGAGCTGGTCGGCCCGGAGGCGGTCCACGTCACCGGCCACGTCGGCGACGCCGGGCTCGTGGCCCGCTACGCGGCCGCGGACGTGTTCGTGGCCCTGTCCGAATACGAGGGATTCGGCCTGCCCGTGCTGGAGGCCATGGCGCGGGGCATCCCGGTCGTCACCAGCCGCCGCCCGGCCCTGAACGAGATCTTCGGAGTGGGCGCGCTCCTCGTGGATCCGGGCGACGAGGAGGCCGTGGCCGCGGCCATCGACCGCGTGCTCCGCGATGAGGGGTTGCGCGCGGACCTCGTGCGCCGGGGCTACGCGGTCGCGGCGTCGTTCTCATGGGCGGAGACGGCGGCGCGGACGCGGCGGGCGCTGGCGCGCGCGGCGCAACCGCGTTGAGCACGACCGCTCCCGCGGCCACGGCTCCACGCGTGAGCGCGATCGTGGTCTCCTACAACACGCGTGCCGAGCTCCTGCGGTGCCTGGAGGCGCTGACGGCACAGGCGGGCGTGCCCCTGGAGACGATCGTGGTAGACAACGCCAGCACCGATGGCACGGTGGAAGCGGTGCGCGCGGCGTTTCCCGAGGTCCAGGTCCTCGCGAACGCGGAGAACCTGGGGTTCGCCCGCGCGAACAACATCGGGCTGCGGGCGGCGCGCGGAGAGCTCGTCCTCGTGGCGAACAGCGACTGCGAGCTGCGGCCGGGAGCGCTGGCCGCGCTGGTCGCGATCCTGGAAGCCCGCCCCGACGTCGCCATCGTGGGGCCGCGCACCGTCGGCACGGACGGCGCCCCCCAGGTCTCGTTCGGACCTTCGCTCACCCCGCTCGCGGAATGGCGCCAGGGGCGGCTCGTCCGCGGTGTGAAGGCCGGGGAGGCGGAGGCGCTGCGCCGCGCGGAGACCCTGGCCGCGCAGGAACAGGAGCCGGATTGGGTCTCGGCGTCCTGCTTCCTGGCGCGGAAGGCCGCGCTCGATGCCGTGGGCGGCTTCGACGAGTCCTTCTTCCTCTACGAAGAGGACGTCGACCTGTGCGTCCGCGTCCGCGCCGCCGGGGGCCGCATCCTCTATACGCCGGTGGCGGAGGTGGTCCATCACCTGGGCCGGAGCATGGACCGCGCGCCCGCGCTCGCCCGCCTGGAATACCACCGCAGCCACCTGCGCTTCTACGCCAAGCACAACCCGGGGGCGGAGCGTCTGGCGCTCCGCGGGTGGATGGCGGGTCGAGCGATCCTGGGCTGGCTGGGCGCGGGTCCGGGCGATCCCGGCCGCCAACGCCGCGCCGAAGCACGCGCACTCCTCAAACTGGCCCTGCTGGGCTGATCTTTCGCTGCCGGGAAGGTGGCCCTTCGTGCTACGGTGGACAGGCCAAAAGCCGACCGCAGGGCGCGCGAGCACCGTGTGGGGCGGTGGACGAACCGACCGCAGAGCGAGGCGGCGCCGCGTAGCGGCGGCGACTCGCGAGGGGGTTTCAGGGGGGTCGCGAGCGCCCATCGGGATGATGCGCGAGTGCCCCCCTGACTAGATAAGACGGCCACGACAAACATGCCCAAAATCGCCATCGACGCTCGCAAGTGGCGTGACTATGGAATCGGGACCTACGTCCGGAACCTGGTCCGGCATCTCGCGCACCTCGACCGCGAGTCGACCTATTTCCTCTTCTGCGACCCGGCCGACGAGGCCACCCTGCGCGACCTGGCCGAAAACTTCGTGCCCGTCGTCGATACCTCGCGCGGGTACCGGCTGCAGGAGCACGTCTCGATCCCGTTCAAGCTGCGGCGGCTGGGCGTCGACCTGCTGCATTCGCCGCACTACGTCCTTCCCCTGCTGTGCCGGCGCCGCGCCGTCGTCACCATCCACGACTGCATCCACCTCCTCTTCCCGGAGTACCTGCCGAACGGGATGGCCCTCACCTACGCTCACCGCATGATGGGCCACGCCATCGCGCACAGCTCGCTCGTCTTCACCGTCTCCGAAGCCTCGCGCCGCGACATCCTGCGCTTCTACCCGAGCGCGGACCCCGAGCGCGTGCAGGTGGTACCGAACGCGATCGACGCCGCCATCCTGGAGCATCCGGGCGACGAGGAGATGGGGCGCGTCAAGGAGCGCTACCAGATCCGCGGGCGGTTCGTCCTCTACGCCGGGAACATCAAGCCCCACAAGAACCTCGAGCGCCTCATCGACGCCTTCGGGCGGCTCAAGCAGCGCCCGGGCTACGACGACCTGAAGCTCCTGATCATCGGGGACGAGATCAACAAATACGGATCCCTGCGCCGGCGCGTCGAAGGGGCGGGCGTGCGTCACGACGTGCGCTTCTTCGGCTTCGTGCCCGACTCGACGCTGGCCGCCCTGTACCGCATGGCCGCGGTGTTCGCGTTCCCGTCCCTCTACGAGGGGTTCGGCCTCCCGCCCCTGGAGGCCATGGCTTCGGGCACTCCGGTCGTGACGTCGCGGATCTCGTCACTGCCCGAGGTCGTGGGGGACGCGGCCGTGCTCGTGGATCCCTACAGCGTGGAGGACATCGCGAACGGCCTCGACCGGGTGCTGAGCGACGCCGTCCTGCGCGCGGCCATGGTGGAGCGCGGACACGCCCGCGTCGCCCAGTTCAGCTGGGAGCGCTCGGTGCGCGCCATCCACAGCGGATACATGCGGGTGCTCGGCGTGAGCGTGCCCGCGGAAGCAGCGGCGGAGAACGCGCGCTGACATCACCTTCCACCGCCCTCGTCCACGACTGGCTCACGGGGATGCGCGGCGGAGAGAAGGTCCTCCTCTCCCTGGCCCGCCTCTTTCCCGACGCCCCGATCTTCACGCTCCTGCACGTCCGCGGGTCGGTGGCCCCGGAGCTGGAGGCGCGCGACATCCGCACGACGTTCGTCCAGCACCTGCCCGCGGTGGAGACGCACTACCGCCGCTATCTGCCCCTCTTCCCCGCCGCCGCCGCGTCCATCGACCTGTCCGGCTTCGACCTCGTGATCTCCAGCTCGCATTGCGTGGCCAAGGGCGTGCGCGTGAAGCCGGGGGCGCGTCACCTCTGCTACTGCCACACGCCCATGCGGTACGTGTGGGACCGCTACGACGACTACTTCGGGCCGGGGCGGGTGTCGGGCCTGACGCGGGCGGTGATCCCCACGGTCGCGGAGGCCTTGCGCGCCTGGGACGTCGCCACCGCCGGCGGCGTCCACCGCTACGCGGCCAACAGCGCGTACGTTGCCGGACGCATCCGCCGCTATTACGGACGGGAGGCGTTCGTGATCCCGCCTCCGGTGGACACCGAGTTCTTCACACCCGACGGCCGTGCCGGGGGAGACTATGACCTCGTGGTGTCCGCGCTCGTGCCCTACAAGAGGATCGAGCTGATCCTGGACGCGTACCGATCCGGCCCGCGGCCCCTCAAGGTGGTCGGCGGGGGGCCGGACGCGGCACGGCTGCGCGCGTTGGCCGGCCGCGACACGGAGATGCTCGGGCCCGTCGACGACGCGACCTTGCGCGACCTCTACCGGGGCTGCCGGGCGGTGGTCATGGCGAGTGTCGAGGACTTCGGCATCGTGCCCCTCGAAGCCATGGCCTGCGGCCGTCCCGCCGTCGTCTTCGCGGAAGGCGGAGGCCGCGAGACGGTCCTGCCGGGGCAGACGGGCGTGCTATTTCAAGAACCTACGGGGGCCTCACTCCGGGCCGCCGTTGACTCATTGGAAGGCCTGCGATTTAATACGTCCACGCTCCGGTCTCACGCCGAGGCCTACAGCCGCCAGGTGTTCGAGGCTCGTTTCCGGGCCTTCGTGGAGGAGGCCCTGGCGGACGGGTTCGTTCCCCACTCGCCCACATGGTGAAATTCCAGACCCGGATCATGGTCGGCGTCTTCGTGCTGGTGGATGTCGTCTCCACCGTCCTGGCCTGGGTCCTCGCCTACTTCCTCCGCTTCCACTCGGATCTCGTGCTCGAGGCGCTCCCGGCCAGCAAGGGCGTGCCCGCGCTCTCGCGCTACCTCGTCCTCATCCCCGTCATCGTGGTGCTGTGGCCGGCCGTCCTCTATTTCCACGGCCTCTACCAGCTCAAGCGCGGCCGCAGCCGGATCGACGAGTTCTTCGCGATCCTCTTCAGCGTGCTCATCGGGACGGCGCTGCTCCTTGGGGCCACGCTGTACGTCCGCGTCTACTACAAGTTCCAGCCGGATGTGGCTCCGCTCTGGGAGTACAGCCAGGCCGTCATGGCCCTGTTCGTCTTCCTCGACGTCCTCGCCCTCAACGGCGCGCGCTCGGCCCTGCGCGCCTACCTCAAGAGGATGTGGACGGCGGGCTACAACGTCCGCCGCGTGCTGGTGGCGGGGGCGGGCGAGCTCGGCCAGCAGGTGGCGGAGACCATCCTCGCTCATCGCGAGCTGGGATTCCGCCTGGTGGGCTTCGTCGACGACGCGGCGCCGGCGGTGAAGGAGCGCGGAGGAATACCGGTCCTGGGGACGCTGGATCAGGCGACGCAGGTGGCGGCCACGCACCACGCCGACCAGCTCTACGTCGCCCTGCCCCTCGAGGAGCACGCGAAGCTGCTGCGGCTCATCAAGAACGTCAGCAACGAGTGCGTGGACATCAAGGTCGTGCCGGACCTCGTCCAATACGCGACGATCAAGGCCGTCCTCGAGGACCTCGACGGGATCCCGATCATCAGCCTCAGCGAGGTGCCGCTGCGGGGCTGGAACAGCATGGTCAAGCGCGTGATGGACGTGATCGTGGGATCGACCATCCTCGTCGTGCTCACGCCGTTCTTCCTCCTGCTGGCCGCTCTCATAAAGTGGAAGGGCGGGCGAGGACCGATCCTGTTGCGCCAGGAGCGCATGACGCTCGACGGCAAGACGTTCGAGATCTACAAATTCCGCACGATGGTGCACAACGCGGAGGAGAACACCGGGCCCATCTGGGCCTCTCCGGAGGATCCGCGCCGCACGGGCATCGGGATCTGGCTGCGCCGCTTCAACCTCGACGAGTTCCCGCAGCTCCTCAACGTCGTCCTGGGGGACATGAGCCTGGTCGGGCCGCGGCCGGAGCGTCCGCCGTTCGTGCAGCAGTTCAAGGAGCACATCCCGCAGTACATGCTGCGCCATCGCGTGAAGAGCGGGATCACGGGCTGGGCCCAGGTCAACGGCTGGCGCGGCAACACCTCGATCGAGAAGCGCATCGAATACGACCTGTACTACATCGAGAACTGGTCGCTGCTGCTGGACATCAAGATCCTGATCCTGACGCTCTTCCGCGGGTTCGGCCAGAAACATGCGTACTAGTTAGTGCGCGTCCTCGTCACGGGCGCCGCCGGCTTCATCGGCTCCCATCTCTCCGAATACCTGCTCGACCGCGGCCATTCCGTCATCGGGATGGACAACCTCATCACGGGCGACGTCGCCAACATCCAGCACCTGACCGGCCGCGATTTCGTGTTCGTGAAGCACAACGTCACGAACTACATCGCCATCGACGGGCCGCTCGACCTCATCTTCCATTTCGCCAGCCCGGCCTCCCCCATCGATTACCTGCGGGTGCCGATCCAGACCCTCAAGGTCGGCAGCCTGGGCACGCACAACGCGCTTGGATTGGCGAAGGCCAAGAACGCGCGCTTCCTGCTCGCCTCCACCTCCGAGGTCTACGGGGATCCGCTCGTCCACCCGCAACGCGAGGACTACTGGGGCAACGTCAACCCGGTGGGCCCGCGCGGCGTCTACGACGAGGCCAAGCGCTTTTCCGAGGCCATGACCATGGCCTATCACCGCGTCCACGGCGTGCAGACGCGGATCGTGCGTATCTTCAATACGTATGGGCCGCGCATGCGCGTGGAAGACGGGCGGGCCATTCCCGCCTTCCTGAGCCAGGCCCTGCGCCATGAAGACGTGACGGTGTTCGGCGACGGGAGCCAGACGCGCAGCCTCTGCTACGTGTCCGACCTCGTGGAGGGACTCTATCGCCTGATCAGCTCGAACGAGGTGAACCCCGTCAACATCGGGAACCCGAACGAGCTCACCATCCGCCAGCTCGCGGAGGCGATCATCGCGCTGACCGGATCGCGCAGCCGCATCGTCACGCGCCCCCTGCCCGTGGACGATCCGCGCGTGCGCCAGCCCGACATCACGCGCGCGCGCACGATCCTCGGCTGGGAGCCGACCGTCCCCCTCGACGAGGGCCTCCGCCGTACGCTCGCCTACTTCAAGCAGAAGCTCGGGCTGGCCTGATCCGGGCGCCCGCCTGATAGAGTCGTCCTCAATGAGCGCGCGCAGGACCGTGGCCGTGTTCATGGGCACGCGCCCCGAGGGCATCAAGATGGCCCCGGTCATCGCCGCCCTCCGGGGCACGGACGACCTGGCCTGCCGCGTCGTCGCCACCGGGCAGCACCGCGAAATGTTCCAGCAGGTGGCCGACCAGTTCGGCTTCGCGGTGGACGTCGACCTCGCGGTCATGCAGCCCAATCAGACCCTAGGCCGGCTGACCGCGCGCCTCATGGAGGGGATCGACGGCTGGCTCGAAAGCGATCGCCCGGACATGGCGCTCGTGCAGGGAGACACAACGACCGTGCTCGTGGCCGCCCTGGCCTGTTTCTACCGCCGGATCCCCGTCGGCCACGTCGAGGCCGGCCTGCGCACCGGCAACATGTACTCACCCTTCCCCGAGGAGGCGAACCGGCGCCTGGCCTCCCCGGTCGTCTCGCTTCACTTCGCGCCGACGGAATCCGCGCGGGCCGCCCTGCTCCGGGAAGGCGTGCCCGCCGCGAGCATCGAGCTCACCGGCAATACGATCGTCGACGCCCTGCTCATGGAACGCGCGCAGCAGGAGAAACCGGCCGTGCGCGCCGAGATCGACTCCTCCTTGTCCAACCTGCTCGGGTCGGGCTGGTCTCAGGGTCCCATGGTCCTGATCACCGGACACCGGCGCGAGAATTTCGGTGAAGGCCTCGAGCAGATCTGTGAGGCCATCACCATCCTCTCGCGGCGGTACCCGGACCACCGTTTCGTCTACCCCGTACACCTCAACCCGCAGGTCAAGGGACACGTCGAGCGCCTGCTCGGCGCCTCTCCGAACGTCCATCTGATCGCGCCGCAGGGGTACCGCAACTTCGTGGCGTTGATGTCGCACTGCCGGCTCATCCTGACCGACTCCGGAGGCGTGCAGGAAGAGGCGCCTTCGCTGGGCAAGCCGGTGCTGGTCATGCGCGACACCACGGAGCGGCCCGAAGGAGTCGAAGCGGGCACCGCCGTCCTCACCGGTCCCCACGCCGACCGCATCGTCGCGCACGCCGGCCGGCTGCTGGACGACGACGTCGCCTACCGCGCCCTGGCGCGCGGGGTGAACCCCTATGGCGACGGGCATGCGGCCGAACGGATCGTGCGCCGGTTGCGTCAGCATTTCCGCTGAGCCGCGCTCGCGGTGAGAGCGGTCACCGCGTGAGCGAACACACTCGTGGCCAGGCCCCGCCGCGAGATCATCCCCGCGGATGAATTCGAGTCCGCACAAGGTGCGTCTGCTGCTGTGTGACGACCATGCCCTCTTCCGGGCGGGGATGAAGGCGCTCCTCGCCGGGCAGCCGACGCTGGAGGTCGTGGGCGAGGCCGCGGACGGCCAGGCCGCGCTCGAGGAGGCGGAGCGCCTGCGGCCCGACGTCGTGCTCATGGACATCGAGATGCCGCGCCTCAGCGGCATCGAGGCCACCCGACGCCTCACGCAGGCGACGAGGGAAGCCAAGGTCCTCGTCCTCACCATGTACCTCGAGGACCTGCTGGTGGCGCGGTGCCTGGAGGCCGGAGCCCGCGGCTACATCGTCAAGGACGCCCCCGTGGCCGAGCTCGCCCAGGCCGTGGAGACGGTCGCCCGCGGCGGCCGCTACCTGAGCCCGGGCGCGATGGACCGGGTGATCGACCACCGCGGGCAGGTCCTCGAGCGCAATCGCACGCGGTACGACCTGCTGACGAGCCGCGAGCGCGAGGTGCTCAAGCTCCTGGCCGACGGTCTCTCCATCAAGGAGGTGGCGGCGCGCCTCGGTCGGAGCGTCAAGACGGCCGAGGTCCACACCTACAACCTCATGCAGAAGCTCGACGTCCACGACCGCAGCGAGCTCATCCGGTACGCGATCGCGCACGGGCTCGTGCAGGTCCCCGTCTTCGAGGACCTGGCTCCGCCCTCCTTCCACGACGAGAAGCGCTCCTAGTCCAGGGGCACCTCGACCTCGATCCGCGTTCCGTGCCTCGCGCCCCCGTGCTTCGCGGGGCGTGACTCCACCCGCAGGCGGCCCCCCAGGCTCGCCACGCGATCGCGCATGGCGGCGAGGCCGAAGGCCTGGCGCGGCGCGGCCGCGTCGAAGCCGACTCCGTCGTCCTCGATGGTCATGCCCACCCCACGGCCGTCGAGAGCACGGACCGTGATCCGGACGGTGTGCGCGCTCGCGTGCTTGAGCACGTTGGACAAGGCTCCCTGGAGCAGCCGATAGAGCGCCGTCTCATGGCCGGACGGCAGGGGGCCCGGCAGCCCCCGGACTCGCACCCGCACCTTCACTCCCGTGCGCGCGCTGAACTGCCGAGCGTAGAGCTTGACCGCGGGCAGGAAGCCGACGCCCTCCAAGGCGACCGGGCCGAGATCGAGGATGAGCCGGCGGACGGATTGGATGGCCTGCCCGACGAGCTCTGTGGCCTCGTCGAGCTTCTCCCGGATCTGGCTTGGCCGCGCCTTGTCCATCTCTCTCGCGATCATCCCGAGGTAGAGCTTCAGGACCACCAGCTGGTGGCCGATCTCGTCGTGAAGGTCCCGGGAGAACCGGTGCCGCTCCTCCTCGCCGAAGCTTCGCCAGCTCGACGTGCGGACCCGCGAGTATCCGGCCGTGAGCGACAGGCTCCCCGCGAACGCGAAGCGCGCCAGGGCCGCCGCGTGTTCGCTCACCGGTTCGTGGACCAGGTACGGCAGCCCGCTCTCGAGCTGGACGGCCAGAGCCGCGACCGCGGTCGGCTCCGGCATGCCACGCTGGGCGAGAGCCTGACCGGCGCCCTCCAGCGCGAGGGCAAAGCTCTCGAAGGTTCCGGCCCGGATCTCCGGCCGGTAGGTCGAGAGCGTCAGAGGGGACAGGGCATCCAGGTCCTCGGGCGTGAAGCCGAGCCGCTCGAGCTTGGCGCGCCAATCGCGCTGGATCTCGCGGTCGTGATCGGCCAGCGTATCCAGCGCGCTCGCGAGCGGGTCCTGGACTTCGCCGAGGAGGGCACTCCACCATCCCATTCTGGAAGTGCGTGGCCCAATCAGTGCCCTGCGACTTCCATTGCGCTTCTCCCCTCGTCGACCAACCCGAGGGGCCTGGTCGCCGCCGATCTTTCGAACGCTCCGTGGTTTGCCTCGTCGTGCCACGCGGTGCTCGGGAGCGGATGGGTGCACGCGCCGTTCCAGGCGGGGTGACGGTGCTCGCACCTAAGGGGTTTGCCGTATTCCATCGAATGGAACGGCCACTTATCGTTCGTGACGGCACGGAAGCCGCCCCCTCCGGGACGGGGAGGTTCCCGCCACGAAGGAGACAACGAATGCCCGGCCCTCCCTCCGCCGGCGGCAAGCGCCGCCCGTTTCACGCTCTCGCGTCGGCCATCGCCGCGGCGATGGTCCTCATCGTCCAGGCGCTGCCGGCCGGCGCCGACATCCTGCCTCCTGAACGTCGCACGACCTGGAACCCGGGGATTCCAGGCGGGATCCCCGTGCGCACGATGGTGTGCGCGACCGTGAATGCCTCCACCTACGGCAACGGGACCACGGATGCGACCTCGGGCATCCAGGCCGCCATCAACGCCTGTCCGGTCGGACAGGTGGTCCAGCTCTCCGCCGGCGATTTCCTGGTCGACGGACCCCAGCCGATCTTCGTCAACAAGGGGATCGTGCTGCGCGGAGCGGGACCCTCCGCCACCAGGCTCCGGAAGACGAGCACGGTCGCCAATCCCCTCATCCTCATCGGGGAGCGCTGGCCCGCGGAAGCGGGTTCCGTGAACCTCACCGCGAACGCGCCCAAAGGCGCGACTTCCGTCCAGGTGGCGAGCAGCGCCGGGCTGAGCGTCGGCCAGCTCGTCCTCGTCGACGAGATCACCGACCAGGCCTACGTGTATTGGGGCATCGACGCCAACGTGGCGCCCGGCGCCGCCGGTCGCGGCTGGTTCACGCGCTACGACCGGCCGGTCGGGCAGATGCTCGAGATCGCCTCCATCAGCGGCAACACCATCTCGTTCACGACTCCCTTGCACATCGGTTTCGACACCGCGCACACGGCCCAGCTCACCCGCTACACGATCCCCTACGGCGCGCGTTACGCGGGCGTGGAGGACCTCTACGTCCGCGGCGGCTACGACGACAACGTCACCGTGCGCTTCGCCATGTATTCCTGGATCAAGAACGTCGAGTCCGACTGGTCCTACGGCGACGCTTTCGCCCTCGACAGCTGCCTCCGCTGCGTCCTCCGCGACAGCTACGCCCACGATGTCGCCCACCCCTACCCCGGCGGCGCCGGCTACCTGCTCTCCCTCGCCCGCTACACCGCGGACAGCCTCGTCGAGAACAGCATCTTCATCAACGGCAACAAGGTCATGGTCATGCGCGCCTCCGGCGGCG